>Ga0123354_10002346_pt1 | contig 24845 bp, 7 predicted proteins | sample TergutLab28metaG_2_FD_97872 | JGI IMG/M metagenome (GOLD analysis project Ga0123354, IMG submission 97872) | Labiotermes labralis P4 segment gut microbial communities from Petit-Saut dam, French Guiana - Lab288 P4 | ecosystem: Host-associated > Arthropoda: Insects > Digestive system > Gut ...
CCCGTTGCGCTGACCACGTGACATCCCTCTATCCGCAAAAGTTGGCACTAACTTCGCCGACCGGCGGCGGCCGCTCTGTCGGTATAGTTCGCGTGCGGACTAAGGCCACGGAGTTTTTTTTTTTAAATAAAATCGTGTATTTCTTTGGTTTGTGTTGTATAAGTGTATAAGTCGAAACGCGCGTCACTTCGGTTCCTTTCCTGGGAACAACAGCACACGTGTCACTGCATTACATCTGATGTGAGCGCAAATAATGTTTACGTTCCGACCTTTCGTGTCATGACTAGCTGTAAGATGTGTGGACCAGAAACACATATTTCACAGTGATGTCTCTTAAATCGTTGCCATGCCTAATTTTGCTTCGTCAGGACCATATCGGAAGATCCAACTACAGTTACCCGACACATAATGCATTGAGCATGGCAACAGCTGAATTAATTACTAATGAACTTCAGGTGAACTACGAACGTATATCGAAGCTACAAACTGAGTTGCTCTCAAAATAATGGGTATATATTAAATAAAATGGGCACTATCATTTGTCAATTTCGATTCGTTTCCTTGCTCTGTCGTACCAGATTCAATAAATAAGTAAATACAAGGTGGGCTAAAAGTGGGTATACAGTAGGTACACAGTAATTAACTATATACTGTATATCTACTTTTAGCCCACTCTGTATAAAAATGTAAATGAATTTTTTATTTGACACACTGTACTTTGTGTGAAGGCAAGTTATTAACTGGTTTTATTTTGCTGGTAAAGGTAGAAAAAACTGCAGCCCTTAAACGTACAAAAATGTTCAAGTCTGACCATTTGCTTAAAGTGTACTTAAAACAATGCTTTTTCAAGAACATTTGATGTTATGAGTCAGTTGCAGTTGCGTAAAAATAGAGGTGACTTTGGTACTGATTACATCGCGTGACCAATATTATGTAGGATGTGTTTCGCTGCTCTGGTCCGTAATTTGTGTGACTGCAGCTGATTGTCACGCCTGTACGACATCAGGTACCGCACGCACGCGACACAGAGCGCCATAGCTACCGCGCCGATTCCCCCACCCCGTAACCTGTCTCACTCGTTTAGACGCCAGCGTTTCTGTGGACAAAGGGACAGTTATTTACGCCAAGGCTAATGCCGTCACAAAGTTTCCTGCCACGATAAAACCTCCTGATATAACAAATCCATCTCACATTACCGCACAATTACATTGAACGAAGTTATTTGACTAAACCCACGTGACCCAGCTGATAGCCAAGAAATTCCCCGACTATTTTGGAGCCTGAAATTTCATAATCCTGTTTACCGAGGTCCGTCAACAGACTAGGTTCAGGGCGATTTATATTTGGTGCACAACACTGTATACTGCTTTTTTAATATGCACTTTTATACCTTTCCTAAAAGTAATTGCAAAAAGCAGCTATTGGCTTCCTCGTGTCCATCCGTCCGGCCACAGTAACAACTCGGCTCTCTTTGGACAAATTTTCGTGAAAATATAAATTCGGTACTTATGTTGAAAATCTGTTGACCATATTCTAGTTCTGTTAAAATCGGACAAATATAACAGGTACTTTACAAGAAGACCTGCATATATTTATTCAGTTTGTTTCTATAATTGAGACATTGCTCTTTGTAAGCTACGAGTTGAGGCGGAAGAAACAGTTGACGATCTAAAAATAACAACTGACACATACTCTGTCCCCTAGAGGTAAACAAGATGAAGCCGAAGAAGGAGTTAACCATCTAAGCATAAAAATCGATTGTTATCGACTCTAAAACTGTTGAGAAGAACAGAGCAGCTTGGTTCTAAGAAACTAAATGGGCATAAACTCACAGGCACAAAACGGAGAGAAAGCTTCAGTAGTGTTACGCTCCGCGCACATTTCGTAACTTGTTATGTAATCACATCTACGCCTGTCTCAAGTGAGGTCGCTTCCTTACAGAGTTGAGGACTTTTTTATAGTAAAGCTATATTCCTTTAAATTCGTCTCCCTCTTGTGGCCTATAGCCCATCTCGTACATTGCGATTTATATGAAACGGATTTTGTAAAAGCCTAAAGACATTTCGGCATTAGAACGCCAGCCGCCATGTTAACAGATACAGTCTCCAAATTATCCTTCTCTGGGTTATTGAAACTTTTAAGGTAAAGAGCTTTTTTCCGACGTTTCGGAGAAATGTGCTGCCTCCATTTTCAAGGTGACTGAATCTGGTTCAGGTGGATGCTGAAGTCATGAAGTCAGTATTCTTCTGAACAAAACTCAGTCACTCTGGAAATGGAGCTAAAGTGTTCTCCTGAAAGGTCAAAACAAAATTAGTATCAAAAATGGTGCAATAACCTTGAAGACTATCATTTGAGCAACACTCACCTTGAAGGGCTAAATATTTATATAAGATATTATCCTATTTTTGTCATTTTCGTCTTTTGAAATTCGTGACAGGAAGTAGGAACCTGGAAAAAAAAATCTGTAGTTGGCAGGCTTCCTGTTAAACATGCTAATTGTTCGCGTTAATTAAACGCACGTCGTAGATACACAAATACCCTCAATATGTTCAGAAACAGCACTGCCACAATCAGCATAGACACGTTATGCTCCTCCCTCATTGAGATACTGAAGATTCTGGAGCATGCTTTAAAGAGAATCTCGACAATACAGAATCTGACTGCGTCACTTACATTTTCAAAAAAAAAAAATGAAGAGTGGGTAGATAAAATACTGAGCAAGAAGTTCTGAAACTTTCACTTCCTTCAAACAACAGATTTAGTTATCTGCTTTAAGCAGTAAGCCTATGTGCAAGAAAATGCTAACCATGGAGCACGTACAGTCAATAATGTCGAGAAAGTACTTCTTGTACATGTTCTTTTTTTTTATATTCACGCTAAATCAAAAGTCTGATAGCAAAATAGTAAGGCTTCAGACTAAACTAACAACCAAAACATAGAATCTGCACAGCGCATGATACAAATTATGATGTTTGCATCAGCATGCAGACCCAATCCAGACAGGCGTAGCGTCATGATCTGATTGAAAGCTGGTGACCAGCGATGCGAAAGGATACCGATGATCAATAACTAATTTAAGCCACAAAAGCGGTGACCTGTAGCTTATTGGATGATAGGTGATGGCCAGTGATTCAGTATGATCACTAACTAATGGTCTTTATCTGGGTTCAGAGAGCGAGAGTAAAATGACAACTGAGTTAGAATACCGACTCGAATAAAACGAACGGCGTTTCACAAATAATCCCTAATGAAACGTGTTTGTATAGGATAGTAGAAAACCTCGTGTCAACATAATGCCGCTTAACTAACAGTACCAAGTCCAAAGCTGCAATTTTGTGTTCGAATTTCGTCACTGTTTATATTGTGTTCTTCGTTTATTTTCGATTTGAATGTGGGTAGGGTGTGGTATTTTGAAATAATTTGTGGTCCTTGGAGAGTTGAGTTTTGCGTTACAGGAGAAAAAAACAGCATTTCATGATAAAACAAATGAAACAGTGTTTCTCGGCTGCAGGTACAACAAGTTATGCCTAAGGGGACTGCAAGTTGGGTTGATTCTGCTCAGTTAAAAAAAATGTTCCTTCAGGATTTCACTGATGGTATTGCTAAAATAACTTCTGTTGCTAAAATAAATTTTTACATTAATCGAATGAAGGGTTTTAGAGTTTAATCTGATTACTGTCAATTAAATATTCCAAATTTCATTGTTAGCAGAACTAAGTGTCTTGTGTCGACAGTACTTTCAGTGTTAATACACACTGCTTTAAAATATGTGCAAATACAGAAGTTGGCGGTTCTTGTCAAACATCGGTACGGTACGAGTCCTCAAATACAGTCAGCAGCCATAGAGGCGACATTGTGTAGGTTCTTGTGAGTTTAAAAGACAATTTATTTGCAGTAGTTGTTAAACGCTTTCAGGATATCACAGCACATCAGCCATTAATTAAAATGTAAATACAAAGAAAAGCCTCAGAACAAATACAAAACTCCAATGCGTGTGGTCGACAGAAAGGGTGATAACCCACCACAACCACCACTACTACTACTATTACTAAGAGTACTAATGCTACTACTACTACTACTACTACCATCACTACTACTACTACTCCTACTACTACTACCACTACTACTACTACTACTGATTTACTGACCCTGTAGAATAGATTTTTAAACGTGTCCGCAAAATTGCGAAAAGCAACTCAGCTTCGTCATTTCTGTCTGTCCTTCCGTCTGCATGGAAAAACTCGGCTCCCACTGAACGGATTTTCGTGAAATTTGATATTTGACTGCTTTTCGAAAATCTGTGGAGAAAATTTAAGTTTTATTCAAATTGGACAGGAATAACGGGTGTTTTACATGAAGACCGTAATACATATTTGATCATATCTCGTTCAATTCTTCTTGGAACGAGGAATGTTTCGGACAAAATTTGTAGATAAATCAGAACACACATTTTATGTTCGATAACTTTTCTTCTAAAATTGTGTCGTTTATGATATAATGTGGAAAAATACCGTAGATCAGGGCAGGCTACAGGTGAAATATACGTCGCATGCGCATTGCATACTTGATACCTAAGGCTACCAACACACACTCACAATATTAACACTTATTGATTCTCCACTGTAACAAAGGTTGTACGAACGAGTCTCAATGTTACGCTACACTTACATTGCTTGTCTTGTTACTTATGGCTATGACTATGGCTATCTATTAAACTGTTGATGAAGCAACACCTTGCGTGTCACATCCTGGATAATCTGCGCCAAACAACGACGCAGTTCAGTTCAACGATGTCACGACCTGCAAAGAGCAGAAAACAGTTGCCTACTTCGCAATCAGGCTCCTTGTTTGACTGGTTAGAGTTGAAATGCAAAATTAACAGTCGTAGTAGCAGTAGTAATAGTAGTAGTTGTGGTAGTGGTAGTAGTGGTTGTAGTAGTAGTGGTAGTGGTGGTTGTAATAGTACTAGTAGTAGTGGTAGTAGTAGTAGTAAAATTAGTAGTAGTAGTGGTAGTACTAGTAGTGGTAGTAGTAGTAGTGGTAGTGGTAGTAGTAGTAGTATTAGTAGCAGTAGAGTAGTAGCAGTAGTGGTTGTGGTGGTAGTAGTAGAAGTAGCGGTGGTGGTGGTGGTGGTAGTTGTGGTAGTAGTAGTAGTAGCAGTGGTAGTAGTGGTGGTATTAGTGGTGGTGGTGGAGGCAGTAGTAGTAGTAGTAGTAGTAGTAGTAGTAGTAGTAGTGGTGGTGGTGGTGGTGGTGGTGGTGTTGTAGTAGTAGTAGTAATAGTAATAGTAGTAGTGGTGGTAGTAGTAGTAGTAATAGTGGTAGTAGTAGTGGTGGCGGCAGTAGTAGTAGTAGTAATAGTACTAGTAGTAGTGTTGGTGGTGGTTGTTTTGATAGTAGTAGTAGTAGTAGTAGTGGTGGTGGTTGTGGTGGTGCTGGTGGTGGTGGTGGTTGTAGTAGTAGTAGTAGTAGTATTAGTAGTAGTGGTGGTGGTAGTAGTAGTAGTAGTGGTGGCGGCAGTAGTAGTAGTAGTAATAGTACTAGTAGTAGTGGTAGTGGTGGTGGTGGTTGTTTTGGTAGTAGTAGTAGTGGTAGTAGTAGTAGTAGTGGTGGTGGTGTTGGTAGTAGTGGTAGTAGTAGTAGTAGTGGTGGTGGTGTTGGTAGTAGTAGTAGTAGTAGTAGTGGTAGAGATGCAGTAGTAGTAGTAATGGTGGTGAAGTTGCAGTATTTGCAATAATTACATTATAGTTAAATAGACAAATTTAACACTCATGATAATTATACGCAAAAGCAACATTTTCCCGCTACACCTCCTAAAGTCACGTAGAGGTGTGGACTTAGAGTTGCAGCCGTACTTAACCTCGGCACCAGATTCATACAGAAATTTGTAATGTCGTTTTACAGACTTCTCGCTCCAGGTAAATCATTGTTCATATTGGCTTCTAAATTTTTTGTTTGTGCCATGTGAGTATTTCTAATCACCGCCGTGATTAGCAGAACTGACAGATCTTTATCATTTAGCGATTCCACGTTAAACCACACCACATATAAATGTCTACCGACACACAGTCCGTCTCCATCCTCAACTATGGCCACACATTCTCCTACACTAAGTAACTGTGGGCTCATTTCTGGTCTTCAGTACGAAATGACAGAATGGAATCGAGACGCAACGCAACGACCGTGATATTGTCATGGTCGCCGTTGTATTGGGCCGGAAGAAGTGCGTTGTTCTGCTCTCTAAGCTATTCCATACCTTTAGAGAGAAGATGAATAAGCAGAAGTGACAGAAGTAGAGCAGTTGTACAAATTCAAGGTCACAGCCAAATGTTGGAATCTTGGAATAAGGTTTCTGGAATGCCTTTACTGTTTAACTTAACTGGATAAGCTAACGTTAAAAGTCGTCTTTGTAAAGATCGTACTCATATGACACGATCCTGAATTCTTTGCTTCAATGGAGATCGAAGGTTCATCGCCGTGTTCACAAAAACCCCGCCACTGGACATTATCCTCAGGCAATCCAAGTCAAATTTTCTTTCGCGCAATAAGAACCAACAGGATGCACTATTTTCCTCTCAATTTATTTCAATAATTATCCTCTACATGTTTCGAGCAGGTTTACTGCTCATCATCAGTAGGTACTTGATATCTATATACAACAGTTGGTATATGTCGTGCATATATGACAGCTAGTTAAGTTGATTGCAGTCACATGAAGGTTGTTAGAGATGTCGACTTTAGAATTATTGTCGTTATGTTGAATTTAGGGGGGCCTGCCAGTGACAAGCTTCTGAGAATATTTAATTAGTCTATTTTCGTAAACTTAGCCATAATGAGAACGGTTTAGACTGGCATATTTTGTAATGTAAACATGGCGTTAGTGGGTGTCATGCGCCTATTATTATTATTATTATTATTATTATCAACATTTTGTATTTCCTTGTATTGTGCAAATTCTGCTGCCACGGATATTCAGCTGGATTCTAAAGCACAGTCGACACGTAGGATAGACAGTCTGAATTTGCTTTTATAAACGGTTTGGCTGATTCTTACAGTGCTGACAATAAGGTTATTTAAACACATGCATGACACATATCAATTGCTGTATATACAGAAAAATACCTCCTGGTGATGAGCAGTAAACCAGTTCGAAATACATAGAGGTTAATTAATGGAATAAATTGAGAGCAAAAATAGTGCATCTTGTTGGTTCCTATTGCTCAAATATATCACGATACACGGTCAACAAAATATTAAATATATCTTCTGTATTTATTTTTCTAAGATATATTTTAATTCATTTCTCTTCTTAGCAACGTCTTGTTCATATTCATGGCCAATCCTCTAAAGCAAAGACGTCGCTTCGTGATTAAACACTATACCCCCTTGGGGATCAAACACTGAAGCTTCAGTGGATGGAGATGAGAAGCAATCTTCCTGATCCGGTCGCTCTTCTGTCACGGAAGGGCCGCTGGTCTGGGTCTAGGTGGGCTCCAGAGACGCTGTGAACGTGACGAAGATCCCCGCTTGGAAATGAGACTGGTTTTGTAAGGTAATCACCATTAACCAGAAATTGTAGACTGGCATATCAACAACAGAACATTCGCAGGCTACTTTCGGAGCGGGCGGAGGGAGAATGGAATTTTGAGGTTGTGAATGTTACGATCGAGAACTGAGAACCTGTGAAAATGAAAACGTTCTCAAGCAAGAAAATATTTGCGTGCTGCAAATTCTGTTTCAGGCTTATAAATCCGCCTGTATGACGCCACTTCAAACCGAAGTAGTATGTTACACCTGTAGAGAAGGCAGGAAGTTGTGGCGACTCTAAGGAAATAAGGTCACCAAAAGTACAGGTCACGAAGCAGGTATACACGTGTATACGATGCGTGACATTGAAATCAGTCGATCATGGGAGTTGTGCAGTTGTGTGAGGCTTCCGGTACACAGAAAGTGACTTAGACTGACAAGAACCATGCTGCTTTTAGCTTCGATACGCAATGCATAAAACTCTTTTCGTTTTCTGCATAATAAAAGGAGATATTGTGGGAGTAAGTGGTGAATGTGTAAAGAATTGAGGCGTGGTTGACAAGCTTCAAGTGTGTTATTTATAAGAGTGTAGTGACGCTTCTAGGCTCAGAATGCACAGTTGTGCGTGTGAAAACACTGGACAAAAAATGAAAGAAGAAAGAAACTTAAAAGATGACACTTTTCACGTCGTCTGTATACTTACTTTGTTCAGAAAACCATCACTGTACGAAAAGTGCCTCGTTCATTTGGCTTTAGGACGGAAAGAACCAAGAGGGAATGGAGACTTTAATGCTGGGTACAGCGGGGTAAACATGCCTTCGAAAACTATCATAAGAAATCTGTTACCCATATAGCTACTAGCACAAAGAAGAGCCAAGAGATCAATAGTTTCTTGCCATATATATGTGACAGAAATTTTGTGAATCTGAAGTTACAAAAAAAATAATTTCTTTCCTGAAATAAATCGGTTATTTGCAGAAAAGATGTTACATTCAAACTTTTTACGTTATAAGCCAAAAAAAACTTACTTGAAGAGTGCAAATAACAACCAATAAACGAACTCCTTAAACCAGGGTATTTCTTGAGAATTGAACAGCGGTTGAGATCGCAAGAAATATTCCTATTTTACATAAAACTAAAATGTATTACAGTGCATAAAAGAGCCCAGCATTAAACCCTCCAGCCAAAAGAATCCTTTCCACAAGCTAAGCCCATGTCTATGCAATAAATATTTATATTACTCTCCCATATATGCTTCAGATTTCGACTAATTTCTTCCCTTCACTTTGCAGGTTTAGAACGTATATAGCCTACATTCCTTGTAACTCTCCCAAGGGCGACAGACCATGTTTGTTGTTTATCAAACCCTCTTTAACGTTCACTACCACGTCGACTCCACAAATCTTCAAGCTGAAATTTCCTGTGCATACATCAGGCTCTAAACAGAAACTTAAGTAAAATAAATTAAGAATTATAAAACTTTTAAATTAACTTCCTGCGTGTAGACACTAAACATTTCTACTGAATCTTTTTTTGAACCGAAATATCTCTGATTTATTCGCAACACAGTGCAGATTATTTAATTGTTTCATTACCTTCGGTTCATAATTTATAAACGTTTATAGGCAACCACGCGCAACGACTTAAAGGGCTGTCTAATATAAACACCGTACCGTGGGCACGAAAACTAAATTTAATGCAGTAAGCTAAAGGTTAGCTGTTAACACTAATGAACAAAATATATTTAACAACATTTCGGAAGTGAATGTTCACTTTTCCAAGTGACTGGTTAGTGGTAGATCATTTTATTTTTCCTGTTTCAGTAGTCTTAATGGTAATAATCGAAACTGGAATTTGCAGAAACAACATTCGTCCTGACCGTCGTTTCAATTGGTTCCTCCGTGAAATTTCTGAGTTAGTAAACGAACTTCTACTCCACTCCTAGAAATTTATAGTGTTTGATCGTTAGAACGGGTCATATTCTAGTGCTGTGGGTTATGACACAGTGCGTAGAGCAACAGCCCATTTTGGTATGAAATTTTTTTAGGATAAAATCACTGCCTTCATCTGCCGGGTAGTTGAAGATAGTACGTTCGGCCATAATGTCCTCACTTACTTGCCAGTTTGCATGATATCATAAATCAGAAAATCACGGTATAACATGTCGAGCTAAGAGTACATCAATAAAATTACCTAGTCGCATCAAGTTGGCATTTCACTTTATTTCATTACTAAACAGGAGACTATCATACAGACGACACTCAAGTAACTATATCTTTACCAAGTTTCCAGTACGGGCCTATACGATGTTCCAGTCTTCTGAAAGGTGAGATGTATTGAATGATTTGCAAATCCAAATGGATTTACAAGCATCACAAATGTTCAGAGAAAGGGCGGCTCCTGACAAAGTTCTTGATCAAGATTAGAGGATGTTATGTTACACATTAAGGTACGAACACATTCCGAACAAAAGAATTTATATAAGGGAAGAGAAACCTTCTGCCTGGCAGTCGGTGATCACAATCTGAGAAGGTGACAAGCGGCATAAAATACACCTTTTAAAAATCTACTCCGATCAAAGGGGGTCGCACTTCCTAGTAAAGAACACTTCAGAGAAGAAGTGCCTGAGGGCTGGTGTTAGACAGCAGGAGGGATAAACACCTGCCCATTTATAGGTGACCTATAACAGCATGGTTCGAACTTGAAAAGGAAGACATTCTCTGACAGTTTATTAGCTCTGAACTAGAAAAATGGACCGTTTCTCAGTTGGGATTGCGGTCAAGTAGAGATGTCAAGTTTGACGTTTGACAAACGTTATGTTAACATACAAAAGGTGGAAGACTGATGAGGGTTGCAGCCACAATCACGCCCCTTCCTCACTCGATGCCAACATAACTGACCGAAACTTCAGACATCTGAGAGTAAAGTGGTCAATTGTTAGGCAAGTGACTTTTGAACAAGACGTATTAGGCATGTCCAAGCCCTGTGCGAGGGCCGATTAGGTTTGACGGGAAAGATCATGTAAGTGATGAAATATCCAATTAGGTTACGTACAATCACGACTGTGGGCACGCGGTAGCGCAGTTGGTTGAGACACTGCGCTACAGGCCGGAAGGTCGCGGGTTAGATTCCCGGCCGGTCCCCGGATTCGACTCAGTCTCTAACATATTTGAGTACCAGGAATATTACCTTGGGGGGTAAAGGCGGCCGGTGTGTAGTGCTGACAACCTTATCAATTTCATGTGCCGATTGTCTTGAAATCTAGAAGCCTCATCCTTCTGGAACCCTCAGGGCCTGTCCAGGCTTGTAGAGGGAATACTTTGCTTTAAACTTACGATTCTGGATTGTAGACTGTTACAAATTGTATGCTAAAAGGCGTCGTTGTGACTGTTGATTTTTGTTCTTGCATGCCATTTTAATACTCTTTATCTTCTTTCGGTGTTTTTGTTGGATAGAGTCCTCAGTATAGTACGTTTTGCACCTTACACACAGATGTTTGCAGAGTTGCTTTCAATATTATTTTCAAGTGAGACCCCCTTGTGTTGAATATAAACTAAAATATAATACAAAATACATATAATATAGTCACACACAATATTGTTATTATTATTATTATTATTATTATCAGTAGTAGTAGTAGTAGTAGTAGTAGCTACAGGGATGGACTTGGAAACCTCCCAAATAAAGAACTTGTATTTGTGTGTCCGATCCTGACTCCTGCAGCCATAAGTAGAGCATGTGAGTAAAAAATACGATAAAATGAAGATAATTACAACTTAAGAAAGCACTAAAGGGCATTCTCTAAAAGTAGTTGATATTAATATACAAAAAACAGCGAAAAAAACAAATCCAGCCTTGGCCTAACTGCAGTGTAAAGTGTAACATTACCTGGAGTAATTGTAAAGTGTAACATTACCTGGAGTAACTGTAAAGTGTAATATTACCTGGAGTAACTGTAAAGTGTAACATTATCTGGAGTAATTGTAAAGTGTAATATTACCTGGAGTAACTGTAAAGTGTAACATTACCTGGAGTAACTGTAAAGTGTAACATTACCTGGAGGAACTGTAAAATGTAAAATTACCTGGAGTAAATGTAAAGAACAAAATTACGGAAAACTTAATAAACCTCGTGTACAAAATCAACAGCACTACCTCGAAGAGGCTGAAAGAATTGTAGAGTACAATAAACTTCCAGCTTTACATTTCATACAACGATAATGTTGAAGCATATCCTGAAGAAATTTACTTAAACAGGTATCCGGGCAAACGCGCTGGTAAACATTTTAATAACACATGGGATTATTTAAAAGTAAATCTTCCCTTGACCATCTGAATATCATTTTTCACTTCGGACCCAAATCCTTATACTTATTTGGCATAAGCTGTAATAATTACAAAAACACTATTTTGGGTTATAAACGGGCGTGGCATTAAGTAAATAAAAATATAATTTTCTTGTTTAATTGTCGAGTATGTGGGAGACAAACTCTGGGACAGCTTTAGGCGAGCAAACGTTCGGATCCCTCAGAAAGACATCCATTAGACTCTTACAAGGAAAGCCATGCTTGATGTCAAATTAAAAGTGTAGTGTATCGGTAACCCTCCCTACTTTGATTCAGAGGTTTCCTTGTTTCAACTGTCGGTTTGGACATGGGCCAAACTGATATTTCTCATTTTCTTCCCGCAAATGTTCGGATAATAGGTCTCTCTCAATCAAACCACGAAAACTGTCTTCAAAATCCTTCGCAACAAACTTTTACAATCTTGCAAATAAAGCCAACTTGGTGCATATTTTTTCTTAGTACGTTTATTTCCTTCTACATGTTTCGGGCGACTATGTGACCATCATCAGGAGAAACAACTGTATCTATGCGACGCTTGGTACTTGTCACTCTGTATGGATGACTGCCTGGTATGCACCATACAGAGTAACAAGTACCAAGTGTCGCATAGATACAGTTGTTTCTCCTGATGATGGGCACATAGCCGTCCGAAACATGTACAGAAAAGAAATAAAAATACTAAGAAAAACTGTGCACCAATTTGGTTTTATTTACAAGATTATACAGGGATGCACGGCCAGCAAAACATAAATATCGTTTACAAATTATAATTCTTGTAATCGTCCTCCCTTTAAACGTCATAAATGAGACACAGAGGTTCTAGTAAAATAAACAAACCAAGGAAACTGAATTCTTATGTGGGGGCAGATGGATAGTAATCGAACGACTGACATAAACTGAAATATTATGCCTGAAATGTCAGTTTTCTTCTTTCTAGTATGTTGAAACCTATTTTTTACTTTCATTTAGGCTGCTGTGCCTATACCAAGTGTGAGGAATTCGAAGGTAGCCTTGAGAACACCCATCAGACTGATAGTGTAATATATCTGCAGGCAGCGTGAATAATTGCCAGACATTTAAAAACCTTCTAACCGCAGAAGTACACTCGTGACGCTTGCGGTCATTTTAAAATTCCCATCCTGTCAGCCAAGTAAAGAATAATTACCTACACCTGACACTTTAGCAACACGATGCACGCAGCCGGAATTACAATTGGCAGTTATTCCCACTTGCTATTGCTCCAAACGTACGAGCCAACACAACACGGTGCACCAGAGCACCTTCCTCTTATTTAAAGCACTTCACACGTCCATGTCAAACGACCATCATTGTTTTATGTTTGCTCATTACTTTTCGGCTTATTTAACGACACTTAACTAAACGCCAGTCACACTGAGGAGGGCTAAAGCCGTTGGAACAATGACTACGTTGATTCAAATTTCACTGCATTCATGAATAAATATCTGAATTATAGAACGTTGTATCCTCCTTTTTAGGCTTTGAGATCTGTCCATCCCCTGTCCAGGGGAAGAGAGAAGTGGGTGTTTCATTTAACGACGCTTCAATTGCCAATATTGCAATGGCACATAGGTAGATAAATGAAATATGAATACAGAGCATTTTTTGAATGATACTGACTGAGAAAGACTGCAGTACTTGCAGAAGAGATGTCCATTTGCTACTACACATCCTACGCGGATCGTTCTGGAACCAAACCTGGAGCCATAACACGGGGTCTGCCCAAGAACTCTAACAAATATCTACGGATAGCAATTACAGAGTTAAGTTTGTATTCGAACAGGCTATAAGGCACAGTCCGTAATCGAAGTAGAAGGTCAGAGTAACTTTCGACAGTGCCGTTAGACACTAGCTCCTAAGGACCACCAATAAGTACTATCGTGGTTAAGTCTGATATTAGGCATACTGTTGTCTTATGTGTATTCACCATTAGTAACCAACGTGTGCACCACCAAACACAAAACTTTATTAGTAAATAAAACTTGCTACAGTGACTCTAGCTGGAGGTTTATTTACTAATAAAGGTAAGGTTCGACGGTGTACAAGTACTATTTATCAATTACCCTGGATGTTTTCTTGCAACAGACCCTCACTAATCGATCTGTTCTAACATGAATTTTATTGCCTTCCTTCGTATCCATTTATTCGTTCAATAGTTTACCCCACCTAAGTTTTGAGTACACTCAATCATTTCCACAAACGTGTTAAATGTCCTGCATATAGGAAGTGTGAGTTCATTACACTAACAATATTAGATTTCGTACATCAAATAATCAAATGATTTCTAGTCCCGAATTGAAAGCCCTATTCATCCTTTCGAGGCACAGATACTTTAATAGCAACTTTCACCTCTGGACCTAATTCTTTTTTCCAACAGCACTAATTTATTGGTGTAGATCAATACAAACTGTAAAATTATTACACAATGTATGTTGTAATTTCCATTGTCCTAAAATATGTTGGACTAAATAACAAACATATCCTGTGTTTCTAAAGGAATTGTATCATATTTTGTAAATAAGATTACATTTGTTATAGACGTTGAAGTAAAATTAGGAAATGACCTATTAAAGAAGTACAATAACTAGCGTGAATCTATCCGAATATCCCACATGGACTCAGACAGATCTGGAAATGTGTACTCTTAGTGGTGATTCAAGGCTCAAAACCAACAACGCAGATTCAATTATTGTTCTCTAGAAATTCGAGGTCTTAACACTTCCAAAAGGGCATCGAGGAATCACAGATTACGCTGCGATGCGAGGACTCAAGTTCTGAAGCTTGAGAGTCCAGTTATTTCAGTTGTGGAACCTGATCACGGAGTAACTGGCGCCACTTATCAACAGACGGGAGAGAAACAGTACACCCTCTACACCCCCCTCTCGGAACCTTTCCTTTCCGAGTGAGCCTGCATTCCTGTGAAGATAAAGTCGCCAGCCACACTCAACAAAACCTGTCAGGGGCTTTAGGGTGAAATTATCAACTACAGACTGATAAGGAGTCTGGTTTTAACGTCTGGATGGAGGCTAAATCAGTTCTGAACTTTCTCTTTGCTTTGTAAGAATTAGCAACACTATCTTGCGTTACGTTCTTCATGCAAGCAGGGATAAAAGGAACTGGAAACAGCTCTGTTCTCAAGGTTTAAACCGAAGCTATTTATTTCATTAAACTTTCGGTTTAAGACTAATAAATAGTAATTTGGTAATTTAAAGAAACAACATTGTGGACTACGCACAGGTTTCTTTAACACCATAAGTTAGAATCAGTGCGAAAATATGTTCCTTAAGTTCCTTATGCAACAATCATAAGGTTCGTCATCCCCGTTGTGTTCAACAGTGGAGTGTATGTTACATAATATGACACGCAAGAGATCTCGTGCCCACCTCATCCCCCACATTCCCACTGTAAACAGCCCATATTGAATCTTGTATAACTACTTTCTAAGGATTCATATACAAACTGAAGATGGCTAATGTCAAGAGCCGAAACATGTAGTTGTACCTTAGGTAGTAAATATAAATACATGTCTACCATCAAATAAAATAATCTGTGTTAGACAAGAACATACACTCCACTCTAATTGCTTCCCTTTGGTACTTTTGTCGATGAAGGGGAACCCCCAGACAGCCCACATAATTACAAGCAAACACCAACTGCAGTCTTTAGTTTCTGTTAACTAATTAAGTAACTAATTCTAAGTCTATGAGTACAATAGTTCTTTAAAGGCTTACAGTCTATCAGCTAGTCAAGAAATTAATCATGTTTAAAGGAATTTTATAGCCACAAAATTTAAAACTAAGGATAGCAGACACTTTTGAGACAGCCAGATTCAGCCCACACCATCAGCACTTTTTTTCAAGATACTTCTATTCATACCGTCACATCTACGTTTATATCGTCTTTCAGGTTGTTGGACTAAATTTGTTTGGGCGTTCTTCGTCTCTCTCGTGCGTGCTGCATGTCTCATCCATTTAAACTTTCACTTGATAACTCCGACAAGAAATGATGAAGATTATATTACATGAGGTTCCTGATTATTTTTATATTTTATTTTTTATTATTTTTATAAAAACCAAAAATGCACAATTCACGTCACAAGAGTATATATATATATATATATATATATATATCACAATAGCGTCTCGTTACATAATCCACACTCCCACATGTTTCGACATTTCCATGTCATCATCAGGGAATTCCACATCTGCGCCGTGCTAAGTTACATCAATTGTTAAATTTCAGCTGTTAATTTAACAATTGATGTAACTTAGCCAGCCGCAGATGTGGAATTCCCTGATGATGACATGGAGATGTCGAAAAATGTAGGAGTGTGAATTATGTAAAGAGACAATATTGTTATGTCAATTGTGTTTTTGTTGGTTGTAATAAAAACAATAATAAAAGATACACGGTACAAGTTTTAACAAAATGAGGCTCCTCCTTACGCAAGGACTTTCCTCTTCTTGCAACTTCTGATTATGTCCGAATATTTAATTCAATATGTTCCCAGACAGCAATATTACGAGTATTCATATTGTGGCGTTCTGGGTGGTCATACCGTGTTCTAATCTAATAGAGTGGTAGGCTTACCACTGTTTCGAATTAACAGACTGCATCAAACTTCAGGATGGGAATACTTTTCGGAGGAACGTACTGTCACCATTTTCGCGGTAGACGTACCCCTACAGTACAGGGGTGCTAACAAGTCCTTAACCCGACCAGGAAGGAAACAAGCTACATTCCCCGCATTTTATGGAACTTGGAGTTTCATTACCACATTCACAAGAGCCCACCACTTTTCCCTACCCTAGCCAAATCAATCCATTCCTCTGCCCATCACACTTTTGACAGTCACAGCTTGTTTCCTTCCTTCTCGAGCTAAGGACTTATCAGCACCCCGGTATATTCTCCCGAAATATAGATACCAACCTGTCAGACTAGCCTACTGCATATTGCCACACCCAAGATGGTCAAAACAGGAGACAGCCGACACAGACAGAGCCATGGCTCAGATCGTCGGCCGTCGGCTTCTCACTGCGAGTTCAGGGTTAATTTCAAGGCAATTCCACGTGTGATTTGTAGTGAAAAAATCTGAACTGAGAGAGATTTTTTGCCGAGTACTTCGGAATTTTCCTGCCAGTTTCATTCCATCAACGCTCCACGCTCGCTTATTTATTCTTTAATTAATTAATTAATTAATTACCGACGCTATATATTCTTAGCAAATGACAACATCGTAACAGAAAATCCCCTAAAAATTAACCAACGTCAAAGTCTCATAACGTAGAGCGTTCAAATTGGCTTCCAACTCAATAATTACGACTATCATCACATATAACAGTGATCATTCCTGTCACGGATGGACCTACACAAAGAAATCACGCTGAAGTAGGACATAACAAGTATGTTGTACTCCACACGAGGCCTCTGCTGCTGTTGTTTCTGGCAATAAGCAAGCCCACTCATTTAACCTTTTGCCGCCGGAATTATTTCTTTAATTTTAGCACATCCTGTATATAAAATGTGAATAATACAGGAATCAAATACATTAGAATTATGAAACAAACTGCATTTTGAATTGAAAAAACGGAGAGTATATACCATGTTTAAAATATTCAGTAACTATATTTGTTGAATACATATATAAAATGCAACTTTAGAGGTTAGCGGTGCGGTACGACCACTATAGTTGACATTAGGCGTCAAAAGATTAAAGGTCGTTTGGATTAGTTTCACTCCGTAAACTCTCAAAGTTTTCTGTTTGAGGCAGCGATGGTGTGTCTAAACAAGTCAAAGCATTGTAATGCCTGGAATGGACTTGTGCCTCATTATTCGATTTTGTTTGTTGATAGGAGTGAGCACACACCTGAAAAAGACATAGCGATCTAGAGCTGGGAGTGACTGCGCTTATAATATCCAAATTATAGAGACTATCAGGGAGTGAAAAAGGGCCATAATTCTAAGAACTGATGTAGGCCTACTGCAAGGAATGACCCTGTTCCCGAACAGTTAATAATATTGCATTGCAGGGAGTGAATATGGGACATAAAAATTACAGACCCAACGAAAAGGAATGGTTAAGGTATACAGGGTTTGAAAAAATGCTTTGAAGGTGAATGAAACGACGTTTAGGCTAATGTCTGTAGCATACATAGTTTGTGAATTTATGTATTAAAACATATGTAGATCCCTAAGTTTGCCTTAATTTATTTTCCGAAATTCTCCGAAATGAGGTCTCTGATTCCTTAAATTGGCCCTAATCCATTTTTTCTACCAACAACATGCTTCGGTTTGGAATCTGAGAGCTGTCTCTGTGCTGTTCTTGTAGAATATTCTGTTTCTTATTTATTTATATATTTATTCATTCATTCAACGATTCACTCGTGGTTTATGGAATGATATGTCCTGTATCAGAGATCATATTACGGCTTGGGATGAGAAAACGTCTGGTGAATAATAAATTGGGAAAGACTGGAAATACTCGATCTTAGTCTAATATAATATAATAGCCCGGCATTTGCTTGGAGGAACTGAAGATAACAACGAAACATTTCAGTCAGAATAGCTTGTCTATGCGTCAAGATTTAAACCGAGCACTTCCCAAATAAGAAGCAGGTATTTCGGCTACCTGACTGAGACATGCTTTAAATTTCTCTTTGTAAATAAAACATCCTTATTTTGCAGACACTCCCGTTCTGTGCTCCACAAACAAGAGAAGTTGCATTAATTGCTTAATTTTATTATAAAGTAAAGGTAAAGCAGTCCCATTTCAGGCCTGAACAGGCCCAGAGGGTTCCCGGATTTCGTGACAATGGCGCAGGATGGTGGTGGGTTGTCAGCCTTACGCACCGGCCGCCTTTACCCCCAGGAAATGCTCCTGGTACTCATTTATGTTAGGGGCTGGGTCGACCCCAGGGCCATAGTGCGATCGGAGGGGTTTTATGTCAATGAAAAACCCACTGACACCAGCTGGGATCGAACCAGCGACCTTCCGATTTGTAGCACAGCACCTTAACCACTGTGCTACCGCCGTCCCCACTTATTTTATTATAAGGTACGTCAAATCCGTTTTACTATAGGTCTACAAAGAACCAGAAAATTAAAAGTATCTAATGTCATTAACTTTTGAGGAACAAATTCAACGTACAGTATAGGCCTATAAAGTTTCAGTTCATAAATCACAGAGAACATTCTGTGGTGCCACTAGGAACACCAACCGGTTAATACTGTATTATGTAATGGTTGTTAATTGTAAGAGTAAAAGAAAATAGGTGGTGGAAAAATTCAGTTTTTTTAATGTTAAAGTTGGCAGTACAGATGGTAACCACTAGGCTTTAAATGGCATGACCGGTGTCATCGTGTTTCCGATATTCTAAAGTCGTGGAGTTCGGACGCTTTATCGCACGCCTCCAGTCACGTCAATGGATAAATACAGCGTCTCTGCTGACCACAAGAGTCGTCAAACGAGATAAAAAGAGAAGAAAATTCGACTCCTCCTCCCCGGCAGGTTTCTTGTCGCAGGACTACCAATAACCGTGGGCCCTGAGCCCATGTTCACCGCCTTCCTGACCAGCAATTTCTCCCCCCAGCCTGCTGGCGCCCGTCTGCCGGGCTCGAAAGGACACACATCGTATACATGCACCTCATACCAAATGAACCATCTCGTATGTGTGTGGGGCATTCCTTAGCTACGACATTCCACAGGTAGCAGACTGATAAGGAAAGGGTGGAATTCTCTTGCAATCTATTACATGGGGTTTAGACACATCTCTAAGAAATCCAGTTCTACGGACAGACATAGCCTACATAAAACAGTGATTATTTCGATAATCTCATAGCTTGTGAGTAGGTCTTTTCTGTCCCACACAAATTTCGACACGAAAACTACTCAGAGCATTCCGAACAGCAATTATGGGAAATGTGGAATCACATAAATACTTACGGTCAAACTTATATTTGCTTCTCAATGGGCCAGCGTAGTGTCTAAACCCTCAGTCTGATATAGGGTTAGATTTGGTGCGTGTATATGTGTGTGTGTGTGTGTGTGTATGTGTGTGCGTGTATGTGTGTGCGTGTATGTGTGTGTGTGTGTGTGCGCGCGCGTGTATATGTGCTTGTGTGTGTGTGTGTGTATGTGTGTAGTCTCTAAACCCTCAGTTTGGCATAGGGTCAGATTTGGTGCGTGTATATGTGTGTGTGTGTGTGTGTGTGTGTATCAGCACCCATGTGTATGTGATAGGGAGTTAGAGCTGCTCAAATCTACTATTTCATATTCCCGTACAAAATACAGCCATTTTCCTAAGACATAGACAAATTAACGAGCTGAGAATTATCGACTATGAACGGCCTTTTTGTTGATAGGCTAGGGGGGAAAATACTCATACTTGCTCAGCACTGTCAATTCGAAACATGACTACCCCAACCCTTGAGGTCCCTTAGCGTTCTCTTTGATACTGTGCATGTATTTGTCTTCGCTAACTTACGCAATTTTATAGACGTCGAATGACAAGATTGTGAATGCTGAATTAGGTAGAATGATGCAGTTTATAATGCTGTCCCAGCACTTGTCTGGACGAAATTTCTAAATAGAATTTACTAACGTTTTAGGAACAAACAGTCAGTGCCACTGTAATACCCTCAGAATTATTACCTGTAACTCGGATGTGATACGTTTTCTTGAAGACAGAAACTTAACCAACTCCGTGGAAATGAGACTCTCTTTAGAAGCTAGTACAGGCGCCTGCCTTGCATAAAAGATAAAAGTTCACAACACTCTTCACAAAATTCTCCTACTGTACCCTCTTCTAAACAGACAGAACAGAGTGCAGAGTCTACAGGTGCTCGTTTGCTCACGATCCAATTTAATGTGTTTCGTGGTACAAGCTAGGCCTAGGCACACTTTCAAGTTTCTCAGCCACAGCCTTGTATGCATATTTCCTTATTTTTATTCGGTATGTTTTGTTTGTTTGTATGTGGCGCGACAGCCCCCAGTGGGCCAGGGCCTCCTCATTCATGAGGTTTCTAGATCACACACAACGACGCACCACAGTCGGCAGGACTCCTCCGGAAGAGTGATCAGCTCCTACTGTCATAACACAGCACTCACAACAGACAAACATCCATGCCCTCGGTGGGATTCGAACTCATAATATCAGCAGGAGAGCAACCGCAGACCTACACCTTAGACCGCGAGACCACTGTAAAATTTCTTTACCTACATACGTAGGTAAAGAAATAAGAAGTCACGTAAAATTTCTTTACATACATACGTAGGTAAAGAAATAAGAAGTCATGTAAAATTTCTTTACCTACATACGTAGGTAAAGAAATAAGAAGTCATGTAAAATTTCTTTAGCTACATACGTAGGTAAAGAAATAAGAAGTCATGTAAAATTCCTTTAGCTACATACGTAGGTAAAGAAATAAGAAGTCATGTAAAATTCCTTTACCTACATAAGTAGGTAAAGAAATAAGAAGTCATGTAAAATTCCTTTACCTACATACGTAGGTAAAGAAATAAGAAGTCATGTAAAATTCCTTTAGCTACATACGTAGGTAAAGAAAAAAGACGTCATGTAAAATTCCTTTAGCTACATACGTAGGTAAAAAAAAAAGACGTCATGTAAAATTCCTTTAGCTACATACGTAGGTAAAGAAAAAAGAAGTCACGTAAAATTCCTTTATCTACATACGTAGGTAAAGGAATTTTACATGACTTCTTATTTAGATCGCCTTGCTTGTCACAAATTTCGTGCGATTTTTTAAATTAAGATTGGAAGGTTATCTTCTTCCACCTAGGGCAGAAGTGTTCCACACATGGGATTACCAACGCACAGTGAACTCAGAACTTAGGTCTGTTTATTGCGACTTTGAAATTAGACACAAATAACATGTAGCCCAGTTTAAGCAGAAACACTCTCTCTTTAGCCTATTTTTCTCTACGAAAAAGAAAAACTAAGCGTCTGAGGTCACCACGCTACCAGTCCGCATTTACCTGCCCGAAAACTTAAAATCTTGAACCATTTCACAGGTCTTCACAAAATATTGTGTGAATATTATGCCTCTAGATCAAAACCCAACATCATATGGGAACGAAATTAACAAACGCACATGGACTATTTTTAAAAAATCGTACATTTTGATTTTTTGTAAGAGTGGGTGCGAATATGTCGGATAGAAATAACACTAGCGACACTTAATTTACGTACCTTGAGTAATTTAAGTTGATAGAGCTTAATAAAATGTGCAACATTTCTGTAGGTAACAATTTTATGGAACTTACAAAAAGATATATCGACAAAGTGTAAGGTTCGTTGGCTTTAGATTTCAAAGCGATAAATAACGAAACACTGGAGTGAGGCGTGTGCAGTGTGACACAGAGTAAGATTATTCACATCCCCACATATTTAATACAATATGTCGCTCGTAACTCAACAATAACATAAATCGGGGTGAAATTTGTTAAGGCTGTAAGGGATGTATTTTTTTAAAGAAGGCCTCTGCACAATTAACTGAATGCGGTTCAGCTCGTTGTGTGTGTTTAGAAATATCCGTCAAACACAACATTTATTTACTATTTTTTAAAAAACTGTTTTGTTTGGAGGATAATTATTGCTATCTTTGTGTTTAAAATCTGTATTTAAGTAACTAGTTCTTCACCAAAATAAAGGAGAACAGTAATAACCATTCTAACAAGCATATGGACTAGAAATTTATGCAAAAGGGGATAAGATATTTTGAGTCCTGCTAGAAATTCCTAGCATGCCATTGTTAAACAAAATTTCTGTGGTAATGTAAATTTGGTAGATGAAGATGACGAACTGCAGCACATCCTTAACTTACAGTAACTGGAGACTTCATGTTGGGTTTCGATGGCTGTAATGCATAAGGTCTCGGAAGTTAGAAAACATGAGGGATTCAAGAACGGGCCTTGGAACCGACAAGACCTCAAACAGTGTTGCAGCAAAGTAAGCGTACGAGGGAGATGGGATGGGATGGGTGGTCACTTTGCAGGAAGTCAATATTTTCTTTCTATCCCCTCGTTTAGAACAGCCCACTCGATATAGGTCAGTTTGGTCTCCCGGGAGAGTAGGAGGGCAGAGAAATAACATGTGGGCTCCGGAGCATGTGTCGTATGTCCAACATATTGCCCAACATTTATCAAACGAGACTTGCAGTGTCATCTGGAGTACTGCTCGAAATAGTCAGGTTGTCTGAAACCGATCGCTTTGCGAAAGTCTGTCAGTATTAAGCAGAACCACATTTGGCGAGGATTGGTTTTTGCCTATTATAGAATGTTAGAAACATTTATTGTTAGAATAATTATTTCTAAAGTTTCTTCTAAATATGAATGCAATGTCTACAAGAATTATGATTATTAAGGGCTAATTTGGAAGTGTAAATTGCGTTTTGGTCCATTTGCGGTATGTTTCAAAACATAATACAGTGCAGTGATATGTGGAACAGTGTGCAATGTCTGCTGTATATTTCATACACATAATATTTAGGGTAACCGGACTGGCCCAACCAGCCTCCTGTACAATGGGTAGTGGGTCTTTTTGCCGAGGGGTAAATTGGCCGAGGCGTGACCCTAACCATCCACGCCATCTAGCGCCAAGATTAAAGAAAGAGTAGAGCTAAACTTGTACTCCCCTCTGGGCCTTCAAGACCTGTTACAGGGTGAGATAAAGGCGGCCGGTACGTAGGGCTAACAATATTGCCATTTTCATGTGCTGATTGCCCAGAAATTCTGGTAGCCACATACTCCCGGAACACTGAGGGCTTCTCCAAGCGTGTAATGGGAGAGATTTTAATATTTAGCGACTTAGTTCTGAGCAGTCATCGGAGGATTGCTTGTTCGTCATTGTACTGACACAGTGTTTACAACCAAATAACTCCATGGAGATATTTGTCGCTTACAGATTCACGAATTTTTGGACATAAATCACCACAGCGCCTACAAATTACACAGGCTTTCGACTTGTTCTGGGATAAATCAACTTCCACTATCAGAATGGGAGTCGGACATTTAAATAAATTTGTGGTCCTCATGTGCTCTCCTACTTTAAATCTTAAAAATTTTGAAAAATTTTAAGGAGATTTGGTAAGGGCAGTGCTTCATTACAGATCGCCTTTCTGTGTAATTCCTTAGTCAGTAATAAGAGCACTGTGGAAGCAAGAGATTGTAAGGTAGAAGAGACATTGACGTCAGTTAGTATAAGGGTCTAAAATTGTACAGGCCATATGTCAATGTATCTCGGAAAAATGTGCATATTTCTGTTGCGGAATGTAACACAACAAAAGAGCGAATGAATGAATTTTTCTTGCTTTTCGATGGCCATAGTTAAAAAGCGGTGGAACTACACGCGACATTTCTTACGAAAATGTGTCTTCAACAGAGCTACGTATTCTGTATGAAAAGTTGTTTATCAATAAGGAGGTACAAACGGCGATGGTGGGCAAACTTGAGGTACTTCTTTTCTTTCTTGTGGTGCTGCGGCCCAACGCGGGCCATGAGCTCCTCATTCTTGAGTTTTCTAGATCACACACAACAACGCACCAAAGTCGATAGGACTGCTCTGGACGAATGATCAACTCGTCGCAGAGACCTCTACTTGACAACACATAACACTCACAACACAAAAACACCTGTCACCCCGGCGGGATTCGAACCCACAATCTCAGAAGGTGAAGGCCCGCCTTAGAACGCGCGGCCACCGGGATCGGCAGCCTTGACGTTACAGTTGAAGAGATTAAGGTGGACAAAACCTTCAGGCCTAAATACGGGTGACAGCAAGTTTCTCAATTATGGTAATAATAATAATAATAATAAGCATATAAGTATTTAGGTATAGAAGAGAGTTTTGATATACAGCATAAGAATGAGAAAGAAAAGCTGAAGAAGGAATACTTGAGGAGATTGAGGCTAGTTTTGGGTACAGAATTAAGTGCAA
>Ga0123354_10002347_pt1 | contig 24834 bp, 12 predicted proteins | sample TergutLab28metaG_2_FD_97872 | JGI IMG/M metagenome (GOLD analysis project Ga0123354, IMG submission 97872) | Labiotermes labralis P4 segment gut microbial communities from Petit-Saut dam, French Guiana - Lab288 P4 | ecosystem: Host-associated > Arthropoda: Insects > Digestive system > Gut ...
AAAATAAAGAGAAGAAGATGGGGGGGCACCCTCCCAGGGTGAGGGGATTTTGGAAAAATCTGAGCCTAAGGGGGGGGGGGGGGGGGAAGCGGCAGGACACACACATAGTGTGGACCACCTCTTAAGTCTACTTTTTCTCTTTCTGGGAGGAAAGGAGACAAATATTATGGTTCCCTGAGGTTTGGTGTAATGTCAAAACATTTATGAATTTCTTGCAAAAATAATTTTCCTCCGGTTACAAATCACCATGATGACAGTGCAAGTGATAACAATAATCAGGCTGAAAACAGAACCATAAGCAGGAAAAAACTATAATAAAGTGCAATAAGAATATCACATCCTCAGAAGTTCTCAGCCATTCTTAATCAGTGTGTTTGAAAGGTAACATGTTGTGAAATTTACTGTGTGTGCTTCCAGTACCACCAAAAAAGTCTATTGGCTGCAATCTCTGCACCTAGTACTGGTGATAGAATTAACCTGTGTGGACAAGTCCTGTATTTAAGTAGGTTCTCAATACTGACTTCAGGACACAGTGTGGTCCCATAATGCTATTGACCACAAAATATTATTTTGTACCCAGAAAAGGAAATCAGGAACATAAACACTGACTCTAACTAGTTTCAAATATGAAACCTGTGGCATGGGATTCTTATTGCGTTATCCATAAACCAACATGACCCCCCTCAAAAAATATGCCAACGTAGGAGAAACTTCTTAATTCTGGTCTTGGACTGAATTTAAATGGCTCAATACAGTCTTCAGGGTTTACTTTTGTAAGCAGGATGATGAATATTACGTAAAAACAGGGAATTTCTTGACCAGCAGAGCAGTCATTGGTTTCGAAAGTAAGACTGTGCTCCATGCAGTCAGTCAGTATATTACTGGATTGGCTACTCTACCCATGAAGTGAACTGAACAAAATTGTAACTGACACACTTGTACATCAAATTAGTACCACAATTACATGAAGTTCTCACTATGAAATTGACTGGCCACACTTAGCACCAAACAAATGATCCACAGAGAAAGCATTATGTATCACACAAGGGAACAGCCATGTGCCAAAAGACCATGCACTGATAATTAATATGATTTATGTATTGTACAACTTATTAAAAATGATTATGTATCACCCAAAAGATGAGTGTAATGTGTCAAAAAACATGTACTGGGAGGGAGATGTTTATCATTTGTATGTTAAACTATATTAAAACTCCTTGCCCACAATGCAAAGCTCATTCTTCTTTCTTTGCACTGAAGTGATGCTCACAAAATAGCTTGAGCAGTTTCTTTGAATTAGAATTTCACTTGAATCAAACAATTCATGGTTTTTTTTTTACCAATGGTTGAAGTGTCACTTAAATCAATACACCGTGTTTGTCACAGCACTAACTACTTGAATGTCAAGAACAACAGAAGAGAAAAATGGACACCCTAAGTGCTAAGAACCATAATTTTGCTCACTGTTAATAACAACCTCTTCTAGGCACCACAAAATCACTACTTACCAGAATGTTCATACTTGTGACGAGCAAGAGAGCTCTGTTTAGAGAAGGCCTTGTCACATTGGTCACAGATGAACTGACCCTCCACTTCACCATCCAACCCTGCGACTCCACCAACATTTGTCAACAGAGCCTTGTTAAGTGCTGGAGACAGTTTGTGTCTCTTGTTGGGTAATGGGCCATCTTCATCCATTATCATAAGGGCGTGATCCGTTTCCTGATTTCCGCCTCCACCACAACCAGAATCATCTGCCTCATCTGTTGTATCCCCACCATCCAAGTAACCCTGGTCAAAAAAAACATAAATTGAAGTACAGTCTACAGCTACCAAGTAGTCACCACACTTATGTAATCTCAAGCATTACTCCAAACTGTCAGTAGGTGTATCATCCAGATCAATTTTAATGAGATGACACATGATCACATCTCTAATAATGCAGTTAGATTCCATGACTTTTGTTTACTCATATCAGAGGTATGGAGTGTCAGATATTTACTAAATATTGTCAATTACTTTTAAAAGAAGCTAAGAATTAAGTTTATGTTACAGTCAGTTTTCAAAACAGTGCTGTCAAGAAGCAAATTTATGATTTATGTGCCAACACGACTTAATGAGAAGGGTATGTGGCTTTTCCACCTGAGTGTGTCCTCATAACAAACATTCTGTATATAAAAATTGAATGGAACAAGATTGATAAGATACCACAGAAAGGGACATGTAACTAAAAGGAATAATGTTTTATCTTTGGGCCGCAATAAGAAATGGGCCTAGGGAATATTTTTCAAAGGAAATTTACAGTATCATGACATGTTACTTATGTATCATACTCACAAATTACTATCATATGTATCTTACTGTCAATACTCATTTTGTGTTATGTCTGTTGCTATCTAATGACAAGTTCTATATCCCCTCTAATGGATCTCTGGAATACCAAATAAATAAACATATATAATGGGTTCATTGTTTGGAGTGAGATTAACTAAAGCAAGGTATAACATGAATCCTCAAAGACAAGTGGTAATGAAACTATGCAACTATGACAACTATGACAACGGATATTAAAATAAGGAATAAACAATCAATGTCACACATGCTAACCTTTCTTTATTGCTATGCCTGCATATCTCTGTTCCACATATTTTGATCCTTACAGGATCATTATCAGAGAGAAACAACTGCATATAGAAGTCACTGTTATGCTTTACATTGTTATACTTCCTATTATAAGATTTTTTATAATAAAGTATGTTACAATATTTAAAAATATGGTTTCACTACGGCTTACTATATGTAGTTTCAACCTGTTATTAAAATCACATTTATCAAAATATCACCCTATAATTTTGAGGTGGGACATCCCCATTGTGTATTAAATCACAATGTACAAAAAGTGAGTGTGAAGGAGTCTAAACACAACCATATTTGGTATCTATAGTTAGTGACGGTGGGTAGCTATCAGCAACTACATGTTTTGGCCATCATCATGTTGTACATACTAAAGTAAATAAACTAATACAATAGGCAAATTCAATCAGCTTGATGTTGAGATCTCAGACACCTTAACATTCATTCATCTTACAGATTTTTTGGTTATGGCTGGTAATAACACTATGAATATTTTGGAGGCGTGGAGATTAATGAATGTTAAGGTGTCCAAGATCTCGGACATCAAGCTGATTGAATTTGCATATTTTATTAGTTTATCTACTTTAGTATGTACAACATGATGATGGCCACCATGATGGCCAAAACATGTAGTTGCTGATAGCTACCCACCATCACTAGCTATATATACCAAATATAGTTTTGTTTAGACTGCTTCACACTCACTTTTTGTACATTATCACACTATAATAATACTCCACAATAACAAAAGGTAGAAACTACAAAGTAATACAAAACAACAAATGTTGAACAATTTTAATATAAAAGCATTTTATAATACAGAGTATAACAAATATTACGTGGCATGACAATGACTTTTTTATTCATTGTTTGTTCTACCTGAAGATCATCCAGCAAGGATCAAGATGTGGAGTTGTAACAATAGAGAAAGGCGAACATGTGTTACCTTGATAGTTTATTCTTTCTGTTGATGTCTGAGGGGATGAAAATTACTTTTGACTAATTTCATGCAGGTATCTTACAACAATCTTATCATATCTAGACAGAACCATCTTTCTTCCGGCTGATGGACAGAGTTTATAAACACTGACTGTGAACACCAGAACAAAGTGTAGCTAGTACAGCCAGTTCACTGCATGAACAAAATAGATATAATATGAAGTCATTCTTTTCACCTGTTTCCAGGAGCGCTTGTCAGAGCCTGGGCTGGAACTATGTGCCCGACCATTCTCCAGGTGATGCTGATGATTGAATATGGGTATTGGTGAGCGTGATGACACATGTATATCAGTCCCATACATAAGGCGTTCCATGGGAACTAAACCCACAGCGCTGCCATTGATTCCATTTGTGATCCCTGCTACCATGCGATGTGATGCTGTCACAGGCGGTTGTGCCAAGATGCGTGCTAACCTACTGCCATTTGCAATTCCATTGCTCATTCCTTCAATGTGTTGCTGAAAATTAACTGAAGACATTGGTGAAGGTGTCTGGCGAAAATCTGCTATAGATGATGATGAACATGAGGAATGTGGATAGTGGGGCTGCTGGAACGGAAGGAGTTGTCTGAAAGGCGCTGTTAACAGGGCATTACTGTTTGGGGTTGGACTGCGTGATGAGGATGATTTCCGACTGAGATTCATGGCACAACCAACATCTTCCCCAGAGTCTGAATGAGCAGCTGCTGATGTTGGTCTAAGGGGAGAGCTGGATGGAGTTGATGCTAAAGAATGTTGTGTCTTCTTAGTGGAGAGGTCCAGTGGTTGCTCCGTACCAGAGGAAGGACATAGTGGAGGTGAAGTGGTGGAGTAGTGACCTACACTCATAGTCTGAAGGTGTGACGGTTGTGATGAAGGCACAAGAGATGCCGCAGGAAAACCTGGGACTGTTGCCAATGGAACATACGGGACATGAACTAACCGTCCCTCACGGCGATCCCTAGCACGAGTATTTTGAAACCAAACCTGCACTACGCGTACTGGAAACCCTATTTTTTCTGCTATTCGTGACAGTTCATCTTTCTTAGGTCTTGGGTTAAGGGAATAGTGACCCTTGAGGACTGCAAGTTGTTCGTCAGCTATAAGGGATCTCACACGGACTTTGCGTCCATCTTCTGAAACGTGGTCAGTTGCTGTAATGGATTCAGCTTCATACTCATCTTCTTCTGTCACTGGCTCTTTACCAGAGGCCCGTCCATCAGCTTCATCACCATCCTCACTTCCACTGCACCCTCCATTAAGTGACATTTCTTCTGTCTTCACTGTAACAGCATCCTCTAATTTTGCTGCAAGCCCTTCACTTCTGCGATCCCCCACACTGCGTTCACACAGGTAACGTTCGTGTTGATGGAGGTCAATTGGACTCGGAAATTTCTTCTGGCAATGTCTACATGACAAAAACTCAGCTGTGGAAGAAAATTCACTATTTATCTTTTGGAGCTCTGTTACATTACTTTCAGTGCCATTTGTAGCTGGTGATGATAAACTGGCAATGCTGGGACAACTGCTACCTGAAGATGTTGATGATGTCAATTTCTGCATGTTGGCTTCCAGAAGTTGTTTGGTTACAGTAGCATTTACTGTTTCCAGAATCCTCTTCACTGCTTCCAGGTCACCACTGTTACTCCCAGAACCTGGTGAATTCCTACTCCTGCTTCTGCCAACAGGGGATGCCCTTTCACCAGCTTCATCCTGCCTATCATCATCTCCCTCATGGGCAGACATATCTATGTCACCTTCCACTTGCCTCTCTCCCTTTACTTCTGCTGCTTCCATTCTGTCTTTGCTACCTGTGAAGATGTCAAAATGTACAGCCATGTTTAGAAATGACAGTCTGCTTACAACATTTATTTATGAAATGCCCTCATTTGTTATGTTTAACGGTATATAAACCTGCCCTTTGTCCTGATTAGAATACATGATCTGCAACTGCGTGGGTGACTGAACACTCAAGTTCAAAGCATGTCTTGCAGCAGCAGTTTACATGCATTCATGAATTATGTGCAGTATGCAGGATCAAGGTAAATGTACATGGGGTGTATGCTTCCTTCTGTAGAGTAGTACACTTACCACAAGACAAGTTAACTGAGGAATTATAAAATTTGTTAATATGCATATTATTCGAGGACACTGTTTCAAATGTAGAGTGTACATACTATGAAACAAGATGTGTATACTTTCAAGAATGATAAATAAAAAAGGATTTCAAAACTTATTTAGAGAAGTGAGGTTCCAGGTTCTTTCAGTGGTGTAGGTGAGATCTTTGCTCTCCTGGGTTGCTGTGCAGCATAGGTTTATTTGTTACCAATATTTTGGGATAGCACATACGACCCATCTTCAAGAATCATGTTCAAGCAGAAGAGTTTTTCTTCTTGAACAACCTATGCCATACAGCAACCTGGAAGGGTGATGATCATTATGTGGAAATAGTGGTTGAGTATTTATGATGATGGGACTCAGAAAAACTAAGATTAAAATCAGTACAGCTGATTTCACACCACCTACCTCCAAAACATTGCTCTACTCACTTCCAAGGTGCAATATTACATCTGACACCGTCTATTGGATATCTTAAGCACCGTGGTGGAGTCTTGACCACAGAATGACTGAGCACTCTACATACTGCACAGAACTGAATCACTCATCTTATGCAAAATATTCAATGCCACAATAACTCATGAAACTTAAGGGCACAGTTCAGTGATAACAAAGGACGATCCTGTATTGTGATAATGAAGGAAATCCATTCTGCTGAGTAGGTAGCATATGTCTGGCTACATATATTACAAGAACAATTATCCTATACAGATAAATCAGTTTCCCATGTGTTGATGCAGTCTCCTGCAGGCAAAATCTGCCAAATGTGTTAATTTTAGTCTTAATTTCTGACAAGAAGTAGGATTTCCTACATTAGAATGAGATCACTGCACAAAATATAACAAAAAACATCAGCAGGAAGCAAGTTGTGACTTGACAAATGGCTACTGACAATGGTACCACACGCATTCAATGGGCATGCCAATTGGTATGAAGTGTTGATCAGTCTGGGCCAACTGGTATGTGGGAGCAAAGGCAGCAGACAGATGAAGAAAACTCATGAACATTTCACAACAGAATTTGGCAACTATGCACACAAATGGACATTGCATGAAGATCTTGAATAGAGTGTTCAGTGAAACGGTCATAATCGTGGTATTTGACTATTCTGTTCTCCAAGCATTATTCAGTGTGATTAATTCTTATAGGGATATTAGAACTCAATGAATCTACACAATCAAAAGGAACCCATAGAAAACACGTGCCTTGATGTGTCCTGTATACTCAGAGAACAGCTACTGTGTGAGACAGAGTCTGTTCAAGAGGTGTTTAGAGTATATCCAAAGGAACTGGGAGCTTTCATGGAATTTCCTGTACTGTACATACATAAATTTGTTGCACTTCCACTATGACTGCAGCCAACTAAGCATGAAACATGGCAATCGGCACTGTTTGTACACAGAAGGACAGTGTTTTCACTTAGTCTGCATATAACCTCTCTGTACTACAAGGAAACAATTATGTGAAAGAAGTGGAGTGAAGACAGGTTTTAATGTGTCACTCAGAGAAGTGTGACTGACATACATAACACAATGAATAGTAATTTAAAAATGTTTAAAAATATGAAGACAACCCAAGTATTTTACATGTATGAATCTTATGACATATGTCGATTGACTATAGTCTGCAATTAAAAATCCATTACACACATAATGTTGTATTACTTTCTCCACTGCAATATTACTGATGCACCAGTTACAATAACATTTTGCACTATATTCCCAGCACATGCTGTTTAATTATGCTACAGAGCTTATAGAACAGTAGCACAGAACATCAATGAAGACATATCGTTTCAAATTTATAGCCCTAATAAAACCAGTCTCTTTGACATTATTCACTATGGGGTAACACAAAGATGGTCTGAAAGTTTTAATTATGTTTATGTAACTGATGATTGTCTTTCTCTAAGTAACCAAACAGTACTACACTGCAAGCAGTTACCTTGTATTGTGGAACTTTTATCACAGCAATCTACTTCAAATTATAATCTTAGTGAATATTAAAATCTGAGAACCACTGAATTAAATTCCTTTACCTCCATTATCTTTATTCTCCTGGTTTTGGGTATCATTTCCTATTTCATTCTCTTTCTCCTCTTCCACTACTTCTTCCATTTTCTTGTCATCCTCAGCACCAGAAATTCTTGGTTGATGAGGTGAAGAAGCATTCAGGTGTTCCAGGAGATGACTAAGGGTTGGAGGAAGTTTATAAGGGTTGATCCCTGAGTTGGGGTGTGGATTTAGGTGCATTGTAGGGGCTACAGCCATGTAGAAAGGATGTAAACTGGGAGCTGCAGGGTGAGGGTGTGATGTATGTGATGTTGAAGTGGGATACCTTGAAGGCACCCGAGGAGTGACTGCAGAGAGGAAGGCATCACCATACTTGGGAAGCATCGGTGGAAAAGAGTTATTGTTTACACTGGAATTTGTTGCAGCATTGGATGTATTACTATTTAAAGGACTGTTATTTGTTAGGGAACGTTTGGATGCAGGACCTGCACCCCTGTGATGAGGTGGACATTTATCTAGGAGGGAATTGGGCCCACCACGACCTCCACGGCCCACTTTGAGGTTCATAACGAGGCACTTCTTGGAGGTCATGTGACTCGAGTACGATCCTGAGTGGGAGAATCTCTTGCCACAATTGGCACATTCAAATGGCTTCTCTCCACTATGAATCCGTATATGCTCCTGTAAGAATTAAGAGCCATGTTAAGTTTTTCCAACAGAAAGCAGTGTAGAGGCGTACAAAATGAAGATCAAGTGTCATACATGCCAATGTTAGTCAATGTATTCTATGGATATGATGTTCATCAATTATGACAGAACTCTGACATCAATCTTCTGAACAAAGTGAAATTATGGAATTTGGATAAATTAGAAATTGTTCAGTCAAAGTACATGTACATAACTCTATTCACTATAACTTTCTTCTTGAATAAAATACACGAGTTTTGAAACTCAGTGTGTGTTCCTGAGTGCTAGATATGAAGTCTCAAACTTATGTTACATCAATTGACCATGTGTTCTCAAGAACAGGAAATATTCTATAATAGTTAAGCTTGAAACAAGTTTTTATTTATTTGCATCACACTGTATTAGTTGAGTGTCCAATGTTTAGTCCCCAGTGTTTCCATTCTTCTGCATCTGGCCTCTTATACAAAGTTTCCACTGCGCTGCCGTAATAAACAACTATAGCAGCAGTGAAATACCATTAACTGATCTTGTTAGCCAGAACTGAAATGTGTTGTACAAATCTCATCCTCTTCAAATATCAACAGTTTGAGCACAATACCTGTATATATCAATTCCGCAATATTAGGTCTTTAGATGCTTGTAAAAGAAGTCGCATAAAGCTTAAACCATTAAAAATTCATGAAGTCCACATATTATAAACAGGTTCCATTCAGAGAGTTCATCTGTATGTATTTTATTCATAACTTAAATTCAGTTTCTTCTAATACAATACAACAAAGTCAGGCAGAAATAAAGAGAAACCGAATGAAATGTAATGAAATACCCTGATGATTAGCACGAAATTACTGAAAAATTTAAAAAAAAAAAAGGAAATAACAATCCCTCTATCAATTGTTGTATATTATGATAGTTACATTAGTACAATAAAAAAAAGTTCTGCTTTAATAGTTACAACACAGTGCTGATGTTATAAATTTAGACTGATATCTTCTCAGATATGACATCATGTAGACTGAGTGGTGGTTATCGATGTTTAAGATGAACATGATGCCTTCATCTTCAGAGCAGAAGTTAGCCAAGTTAGGAAAGTGGCAGATTTTATAGGAAAAATGGCAACATGTTCCCCTAAAATGTCTGTAACTACAAATCAGATACTGCAATGTTTCCACTCAAAAGACAACATTGTAAATTTGGGCACACCTTTCCTTATTGGAAATGGTGTGAAATGAGTTCAATTAGTTGAGGATAAGGAGGTCAAGGAAACTGTTCTGCTGACACTGAAAGCAGGCCTGCAGTGCACAACATTCCCTGAAATGTTTTTCATACAACGTACGATGCTGCAGGTTGCTCCTGAGAGTGAAGAATGGTTCACATAATGAAGTAATATTCATGTAACTGAATTATTATAATATCAAGCAGATAACTATGTCTGTACGTATAGGTATGTGTTAGGTACAATCTTTCACAAATCAGGGGCTTCCTTTCATACTTACGGAATCTTTTTACCTGTTGAAAGAAGTGTATAAATTTAAGACTAGTTTTTACTGCAGTTGTGGGTTTTTGTGAACAACACAAAAGTTTGCATGGTTAACAGATGTAAAATTCATATAAATCTGTAAACTACAGCACTCATCACAATAAGGCTTACCAGTATTTTCTGCAACCTCCTTCAACAAATGAGTAACTTTTCAGCAAATATCTTTGAAATTTATTACACTGTCACAATTACTAGCAGCAAATGCAAATGTAACAATTCATGCACTCACATGGGTAAATCTCCCCATTTTCAGCATGCGGCCTCGTGATGTAATCTCCCGTGAGCAAAGTGAATTTATGCAGACAGGCAGGCACAAAACACAACTTGCTAAATAACATAACAAACAAAAGCATGCAATAGCAGCAACAACAAAAAAACAAAATGTAAGCAACACACATTCATCATTCACAACAGCAATGGTGATATACTCATACACTGCAAAGCATATTGAAGCACTCCCAATCATACTCAATAACAAAAACAGCAATTGTTTCAACGCACTCAACTTTTTAAATGTCCACTCACAAAACACATATAAATAATATTCAGCATATGTAGGCAATATTCCTTCATGAGAATATTTAATTGCATGAATCTATTAATCAAAATGTCATATTAGTCCAAAACTGTTAAGGAACAGCTATAGTTAGGTATCTCACTGACCGAACTCCCTGGTGAGTTTTTGACAAGCTGCAATTTTCTCACAGTAGTCTGTCTTTATTAACGATAGATACATTTATCTACAAATGTCAAAAATTAGACAGCATTTAGGAGAACAACTGGGATTCATTTCATCTAGTCAGGATGGTGCTTTAAACTCACTGCCTTCAACAGTGACAATTCAAAAACTCTTCTGATCTGAGATACACACAGATCTTCAGAACAGTCAACCCTGACTATCTTCAGGACATGTCCTGCAATCATTGTTGGTCTGGTCTCACATTCTACAGGTTTACCCCAAGTGCATGGATTATGTTCCATACAGACACAATTAATAATGATGAAAACATAAAGTAGGTACTGTAAGTGGGCCAGCAACTAAGTCTGCAGTATCCCTCATTGGACAAGCTCATAGAGTAAAACCAACACAGTGAGCCATGTCCTGGCAAAAATTATCAAATTGTCTCCCTGCATCTCAAAGCAACTGCAGGCAAGGAAGTCTCATGAGAAAAACAATGCATGTAGAAATTTATAAAATATTTAAAAATTACTTGAACAACTAAACGTACTCTGAAGGTATAAATAACCATAAACATATTATTAGTGGCAACTAATTAAAATAGAATATCAACTCTGATTATGTTTTCAGGACATGAATGCATGATTTAAATCAAGCATGGAAGACATACTTGACTTTCTCATACCCTATTATGGAGTGAGTGGATGAACACAAATTCATTCATTAAAAAACACAAAACATGCATTTTCATCAAAGTAAAAATTTCTGCTTATTTTCTTCATCATGTACTGTTATTACAATATTTTACCATTATGTCCCAACAATTACTATACACAAACTGATAGGTGGGCATATTACTAATAATAACTTAAATCACTAGGGACCAAATTGTCATCGGTTAACTTTCGACAACTGTGCTGTACTTCACTCACCCCTGGTCTCAAACCTGATGTTGACTACACTACCTCTGGGTAATTACACCAGACATTAAATACAGGGGTCGCCTTCAAGTAAGAGACAGATTCTAACACAAAGGAAATTTGCCATTTTTTGGTTAGAAACACCACTACCTCTGGTATGAAAAATATCAGCCTGACTGTTCTCTTAACAGTGTGCAGATAATGAGGGACACCAAGAAGCATGAATCAGGATTTAATGGTTCAGGTCGAAGGTCAGAAAACAGAACGATGCAACTAGTATCAAGCCGTGGCCAAGAGATATGGATCACGTATGTGCTCTCCAAATGTAACAACTTTGTTCTAAAGTTCTGAAATCAGTATTGCTTATATTAGCCAGACTAAATACAGCCAACTTGACGGAACATTCTAGAGGTCCCAACTATCTGACATGAAACAAAGACCAACCCCCATCAGGTTAACCATTCAGCACAACAGCAAATTATGAAGAAGGTGCCAGCAAATTGGCATTGTTCAACCATACAGCTATATTATTTCCAGTTTTCATACCAAATTCCAGTTTTCATACTCTGAAAGTCAAACCAAAACAGCCATCAAGATACAGTTCTACAGGGTGAGCATAAAGTCTCTCCCTGACTACAAACATTTATTTTATGCTCACTCTGTACATGATTCTGATGGTGTGTGGATTTTCTCCATTATCCATATTTAAAATAAAATTTGAAAAACCTAAACACACTGATCTGGGGAGAGTAGTGGGGCCTGCTCCCCACACAAAAAGTTAGTGAAACATCTACTCCGTTGTGTCCAACAGGTTCAAGGTACGCTACAGGTTCAGGGCAACTCACATTACTGTTAATTAGCAACATCCAATATGTGGTAAAGTGAACAGCAGTTAACAGAAATTATCATAAAAGCTGTGTTAGTGGCTATTGAGACCTATAACCACAGCAGACAACAAATTAAAATTAAACAGCACCATTTCAAGAATGCAACCCCACTTCCCCCCCTTCCCCTCCATGTAAATCTAGTGCCAAATTTACCTACTGCTAGAACAATCTATGATGTAAAACTGAAGCTACCAAAAAGGTAGAACATCATTACTTAATAACCTCTTTGTTGATTGGGGGGGATCCAAATGGGTGAAATTTCTGAACTAGACTGGCTGGCAGGATTTAACGAACAGGTTGTGTAAGCCAATGTTTATTTCCTATATCTACTATTATTTTCAATTTGGAGAATCTTGGTTTCAATCCAACCTGTCTTATGACCCTGTTAATAAGCGTGCTAGATTCAATTCATTCCATATGACCCTCTTTCAAACTCTGCCTGTGTTCCTACAGCCACACAGTTAGCATTCTATCTTTTTAACTAACATAGCTTCTCCCACATTCACATGGAATGCTATATGCATGGAATGATGTCTGTTGAGGGTTTTCCTTTGGTGTGGTTCTTAAGAGCAAACTCATAAGAGTATACTTCGTTTTGAAGGCTGTTCTATGTTGTAATGATCCCTGATGTGTTTACACTTCTTAGAAATTCCTGTTACACAGGTTATAAAAACCGAATCAAGGAACTTTCCTGCTTCTTCAGAGACTACTTTTCATAGAACTGATGTGAACTGAATCAGTCACTTGTCAGAGACAAGTGCTGAGTTGAAGATCACTTCTGAGGTTATCAACTTCATTCAACATGTCCTTATGTTCTTGTCATATGATAATATCTCCATTATGTAAGTGCTGAAAGACTCCCCTTTTTTAGACATGGGGTAGACAGAGTGGAAGTTAAAACTGTGGCCAGTGTGAGCAGCTCTCCTGTAACCCTTTGTGGCCAGTGTTATTCCTTTCCTGCTGACACACAATGTCCAAAATGTATACTACTGTCCAATTACATTTCCATGGTAAATCGCCACATATTGATATAATTGCAAAAATCATGTTAGCTATCATGGACATCACAAATGCATTATCCATATCATAGTCACAATGCTATTTTGTGTTTCACAGTGTCATGAGCAAATTCCTCAAAACACTCCATGTATATATTACTGACAACTGGGGACAGGAAGCCTCCATAGCCAGCTCAACTTTGGTTGGAACAACAGTCACCCTGAAAGTATATAGCCCTCAAAGTTCTAATAAATCCATGATGGTTTCAACCTACAACACAGATCGTTTTGCCACTAAATGATCATTGTGAAGTGCATTCCCAAAAATGTCTAGGGCTTCCTTGACAGGCATGTTGCTAATAGACTCACCAAATCAAAACTCACTAGAGTATCTGGACTCTGAATGTTGCATGCTTTCACCAAAGTGTTGTGAATTTCTCTCATAAAAGACACAGATTCACAACTAATGGACTAAGCATCTCATGCAGAGCTCCAGGCAAGGTGCAGTAAGATGACAGCCAACTGCATATGCTGTGGGGCTTACAGGAACACCCAATTTTCCATAGGAACTTCACACCCAATGAAACAGCCATTTTGGAAAACACTCAAATGCACATACCATATCCAGCTTAGAATGTGAATACAACAAAGCAAAATCCAGACCATTCTAAAAACAGACTCTCACTTTTTGCAAAGATATGTTTTTTTTAGATTCAGTACAAAATTGATTCAGAAGCAGATGTTACCAAGCAATCATTCTACTTGGAATTTAATTGTGTTAAATTCCAGGCAGGAAATATTTTCTCCTTCTGAGATAAATGCCTAAATGAACTTCCCATGTCTGTGAACATAACCTGTTGGTCTGAAAAACTATATGAGACAGTTCTCTCTTTGTTGTATTTGGACTGCCTTCTTGTTCTAATGTATATGACACATCAGAAGTGCCCTTCTGGCTTGCTGAATGATTTTTCAAGGCTGCCAACTGTTATAGGGGCATTCTGAACACAGGCCGCTATATGATATCCTGAGAGGTAAGTTGTGAGATTACGCACTTAGCCAATCTTATCATCAAATTATCAACTGTTACAGTTTTCAAACAAGTGCTGAATAATGAGTTTATACTGGTTATGTAATACATTTCTGTAGGATTCCAAATGACAATTGCATGCACAATGACATATTTTTATGAAATTTCTATTACATTCTGTTCATGTTACCAGATATTAGGCATACATCACACTACCTAAAGTGATGGTTGTTTGACCGTGCATCTTCCTCATGAAATAAAGTGAAATGCCAACTTGATGCAACTACGTGATTCCATTGATGTATTCTCAGCTCGACATGTTTCGGGTATATATGCACATCATCAGAATCATTAGATGTTGAGTCGCATGGCACCATCCGCACCGTACACACGACCTACGCAGCAGCTCACAAGACCACCACCCATCCAAAAACTCGGTGCAGAAAACCATATGCTGCAACTCAACACCTAATGCTCCTGATGATGGGCGTATGTACCCGAAACATGTTGAGCTAAGAATACATCAATACAATTACCTAGTTGCATCAAGTTGGTATTTCACTTTATTTCATACCTAAAGTGATGTGTGTTGCCCACAGGTTTAGAATAGCTTTGCCTAAAGGGCCCAACAAAGTACGTGTTACACTATTTCTTTACTAAAGGATGGGGACTGGTCATGTTACCAAAATATAGCGTTCTTACTTCCCTTTCAAACACGGATAATGGCAAAAGTCCAAACAATGATTCCAGTTATCAACAGCTCTTATAATAAATGTATTCCCATTTTCAGCAACATGTAAGCATGAACTGTGAAAACGATAATAAAAACATATGTAAAAGTAATAAAATAATGGGCTAAAATTTACCATGCCTAGAGGATAAACTGTTGATTCAACTACCTTTTTGACAATGCATGACATTATCAGCTTCCTCTGAGTCCTGTCACATTTATTTTATATAGCTGACATGCATTCATAGTCTCCCTGACATACTGAAGTGTGAAATCGTTGGTTCTGAATGTCTCTGAGGCCCAAAATTACAATTCATAGTTTGAGACAGTTTCCTGTTCCATAGGTCATGTTAGTTGAAATTTCTACCCCAGTTTTTTGACTAAACGAATAAAAGAACTGCTTTCACAATCAACGTTATGAAGGTAATGGTGACTAGCAGAACTGTGTCTCCAAAAATCCAAGGATTCCACACTTTAGATGCATTCCTAATGACAAACAATTACAAGCCCAGCATGCTTTTACACAAGGAGACTTTTCATGTGCTTAACATAACTCACATCTGTGGCCACAGGAGACTTGCATGGTAATAATTTGTGAGCCTAGTTGTGGTACACAGTGGAGTAAAGCTCACATTTATAAACAATAATGCAAATAATATATTTCTTGTAGTATAAGAAAAAATACTTAGAATAAATACTGCATTCAAAGTGAATGGTACCAGTAATGGGGAAAATGGGGAAAGATTTTAATTCAAATGCTTATACTCTCATGTTCAACAAAAAAAGGCCTCACAATTCTGCATACATGACCTCAATTTTCAAGATGCAAGAAGCATCCCATTCCTGGGAACAGAATACAAGGTCAAGCCTCTGCAGCTGAATTCATTGGGTGGCTAGCATTAGAACAAACGGTTTATTTCCATCACACATGGCCTATGTTTACCTTACAGAAAATAAACAATCTTTAATACCTTGCTGCACATCCTTTAAAAGAACAAACATATATTATCTACAAATACAATGTCAGCTACAAAAGCACAAGGCACCAGCAACTGGGCTCATTCATAAATTCTCCCCATGATTCATAGTTGGAGCTCTTCTGCATGCATGGACATGTATCTTTCAAACACATCACAAAATACTGAATTTTGGGTTTAGGGTTATAAGACTTTATAATAAGGAAAAGTCAAATAAACAACCCACAAACATGTCTGCTTTGTGCGTTTACATACACACAGAATGCCCAAAAATGAATACTGTAATATAAAGTAATTACCACTGAAAAATCAAATAGAGAAGCAATCTGTAGAGGTGGGACTGAACTGAATGTACTAATCAATTGCTCGTATCTGCGAAAGCTTCACTAAGATGTGTTTTCAAATTAATACTCCATAAGAAAGATACATTACAATGTATAGACAAGGACATGTTTGTATGTTTGTTTGAAGATTACTGTGCTATGCAATGTTATGGAAATTTACCAGGTTGCAAAAGAACATACTGCGTCCATCTTCAGGGTACAAGATTAAGTCATGCAGGGCAGAGCAGAGCAGCATGGAAGCAAGCTCCCACTTACTGGTCACTGCTGTCAGAACTTTAGATCTCACATTTCAGATACTGGCACATATGTCTTGGTGTACTAAGCAAAGGATTAATTGAGTTATGAAGGAAAATGGCATGAGGGCAGAGGAAGGTGTTGTAACAGACATGTCTGTAATTTCACTAAAGTGTGGGAACATTAAGCATTATAATCAAGTACATCCAAAGCAAACAAGAGAAAACAAAATTCTAACTAAACACATGAATACATTCATATAGACAAGTAGAGTACACTTCTCCATTTCACTGACCTTTTGTCATCTCGCACTTAATGCAACACAGGGAAGCAGGGAACACATTTCAAACAAACACAAATGGTTCTACGCCATTTTCAAGAGGATGGTGTTAGTCACAAATGTGAATAATTTCAAGGATACACAGTTAATTGATGTCTTCTTCACAGTACAAGTATATCCCTGCAAGTTCAGCTAGGATTGGAGGGAAATGAAACTAATCTTAAACTCTTTCATAAGAATAACATACAATGCATGAAGTGATTACGTAAATTCTGGTTGCAGCATGTATTATTTGAATCATCAAAGTTTCAAGCTGAATATTGCTCGTATTCAAATCGCAGATCACTGGAATATTTTAGGAATGGGGATAATGTTACTGCAGTCACCACTCTGCACTTGGGAAGCCATCTAAATAAATAACATAGCATTGAATTTCACACAATTGTTTCAGATCTGTGGTCGTGGCAGCCAATAGTACAGGCAGGGAACCATCACACTTCTTGAAAGTGGTGTACAACCAGCTGTGGAATCACTCCACTGCAATATGCTACGCTTGAAAACAGTGAATTGACAGTAAAACAGGCATTTATTGTGCAATGTATATAGGCCTATCATTAATATAAAAGGAACACTGGCCCTGTGCCTTAGCATGATGACATGAAGGCTTAAAGTTCAACTGTCTAGAATAGGAATTCCCAAACCTAAACTTGGGTCAAGAGAACTTCCTGATGGTCTGTGACCTACCAAAATAATTCACAGAATTAGATGGCTTAAAGCATGGCAAATGCACAAGTAAAAAAGAATAAACCATGCCAATACAATCTGTTTCTAAATGTGCAATAAATATGCAGATCTTTGTTATATGTGACATCCTGTTGGATGTCAATGATATGAATAAAGAAATGAATATTAGTCTGATCACAACCTATATTCCTTTCTGTATTGATGTCACTGACACACAATGAGACATCATGTCAGGCATATACCATCAACCCGTTCAAAAATATAAAAAGGGAGGTACTGTGGATATTTATTGGGATGCTGATGAGTACTGGCACTATTTAGGTCGCAAGGTAAATGTGCTTGGCCAATTCGCGTTATGGACAGGAAGTTTCAATACCACTGATCTACAGCATGGAGCTACATGGAGGTCAGCTTCACAATCCATCTGCTTTAACTTCCGGGAAAGAACCCCCGGTACCTACAAGCAGCATGTTGGGACAGCATCAGAGTAGGTCTGGGTGCACTGGTTAATAATAGCAAAAACACTCTTCCCGCCAGGAATGGAACCCCGACATGCAGCCCGCTATCTATCATAATGACTTCAGCTATATTATATACACTGTAAATTAGTTTTAAATCTGGGAGACTTGCAATTTCCCCTCAGGCAGATGCAACTACAGCGCATGAACAAACACGGAAGAACCTACTTTGAGGTGATGCTTGAATTTGAATGCCTTCTCGCATTCCGGACACTTGAACTTCCGTAACACAGCGCTCTCGTCGTGGCTTATCATGTGGCGCTGCAAGCGGTAGACGTTCGCAAATGTCTTGTTGCATACTTTGCAGGACTGTTGACAAAAATAAACAGAAATGTATAAATGGCACCGTTTGCAGAACTCTTAATAACAAGTAGTTACAGGTCTGGAAGTGGCATCTTGGTGCTAGCACTTAGCCTTCAACAAATGTCTTGTTATGGACATTCAAGGCTGCTGGTAAAAACAAACGCGAGTATAGAATGGCGCGCTCAGCAGGCCTGTTGGCATTAAAAAAACTCACATCCTGCAGACCTGTATGGAAGCCGTACACGTCCGAGAATGTCTTGTTATTCATTCTGCAGGACACGTGGCAATCAAACATACTAATGACACACACTGCGAATAAACTGTGATGCATCAAATTACCTCGCAAGTCTGTTGGGAAAACGCTTTACTGCAGTGCAGAGGCGCACCCAAGAGGGAGGGGGGAGGGAAGCCCGGCAGTCCACCTAGATCGAAATTTAAAAAAAAAAACACATAATCTGTAGGCTCGATATGAAACATTTTACGTGGCTTAACATTCAGCCGATATCAGCCACTGAAATCCGTTGACGACTAGTACATCAGAATTTTAAAAACAAAATACAAAACTTAGGATGTCACAGGCGAAATTAAATAAATCACGAAGACTGGGCCTTGTGATTTACACTTAGTTGAGCAAGTCATGGAACACGTACTTCTATTTGCATGTATACAAATACAGTAAGTAGCCAACAATGTCACGTTACAGTTATAATGACATGATTTTTATGACTTAATTTTTAAAATCAAACAAATTATGTATAGCTTCAGAGTAATCCCCCCCCCCCCGGCAGGAAAAGGTTCTGAGTGCTTTATTACACTTTGTAATACTTAGGGGCAATATGCCATAACATTCGGTGTTTCTTGTACTTATCACAGACACGTAAACCACATTATCAGTCCACTCCATTGTAATTACAAACCGCAAACCTGTCCAAGCAAAAACAAATGAAAGCTACGACGTGCACACTTCCGGCCGCATAGCTCAGAGGGCGAGGCGAAACACCGTCTAAAAGGCAGTGCGTCTTGACGAGCTTGCCCTTGGACGCTCTGGCGAGCCAGAGAAGCCCACGGCAGGGCGAATTGTAGTTCTTGAGGTGACCTCGTGAAGCCGTCCGAAGTTTGGGAGACTCACAAACAGCAGCAAGAGAACGAGCATGAGCACGAACAGTCTGGGCGCACGTTGAAGACGAATCTAGCAAGACGACGTGCTAAATCTGTTTTAAAGGTAACTACACAAAATGAGTATCTGCCAGCTACTACAATTACTATGTACTTTGACGGACCACACGGAGAGTAAGACTCAAGTGAAATGGAAGCTGAAATGTAGGCCAGAAATTCGTCCGAATGAATTTCAATACGTTCACTTTCTATTTTGCGACATGGCATTCGTTAACATCCCAAAATTTACTATACCAAACTCACCGTTTTCTGGTTATTAGAATCAGCCCTTGCCATAAATAAAACTTTTCTACGACACTATCATGACAGTCATCATCATCAGTAATCTGTCAAACGACAGGTCCAAAGCCTCTTCCAAAACGATTCCTCCACACAGTGCGATCTAGAGCTTCCTCCTTCAATTCACAGTATCCTCTACTGATATTAAGGTCATCCAGTAACTTCTTACGCCTTCTTCATCGTCTTCTTGTCACTTCTATTTGTCCCTTTATCTTTCCTTCAATAACTTGATTTAGAAGGCAGTTTCTACGTAAGATGTAACCAATCCAGTTAGCCTTTCGTTTTCGTATTTCATGTAGGATATTCCTCTGCTCATTGACTCTAAGTAATACTTCTTCATTTCTCACATGATCGGTCCAACTTATCTTCTGCATCCTTCTCCAGCACCACATTTCAAAACTTTCCAGGCGTTTCTGATCTGTTGCCCGGAGCGTCCAAGTTTCAGCACCATACAGAGCTATGCTCCAAACGTAGCATTTCATTAGTTTCTTTCTCAAATTTACGTCCAATTTGCTGGTAAAAAGATTCTTCTTCTTGCTAAATGCAGTACCAACACACAAATGTGTTAATCATTAAAAGATAAACACAGACCATAATTACGATTTGTACTCAAATGTTTTGTTGCAACCAACTTCACTCCATAGACAATCGTCTATATTCCTAAACATAGTAATGTTTCTCGTGTAAAAAGATGAGCTCCTTTCTGTCATGTGGGAAGTTAACATCCATACTAGGCCTAGGTGCAGAATATAGGACACAAAGCAACGTCTTTGTTAGCATCATGTATACAAACGGGTTGTACTTTACACTACTTCCGTCAGATCCATATATTTCGCGACAAAATTAGTACCGTGAAACGGTATACAGTTAACCCCATATGCGGGGGTTTCTTTCCTTGAAAATGATTGCGCGTATTTGATCAGAACATTTTATTTGAAAAACTAAAGCCTGACCGTTGATACACGAAAACGCATTGCGTGAACGACAGGCGACCGTATACAGTTCCACATGGTACAACTGCGTCATAGACCACAAAAGGAATACAGGGGGGAGCTTGCCCATGGTCTGATGACATAAGCTATCGACCACAAAACAGACAGTAGTTACAGATACATCATCATCATCATCATCAGTGCTGTCCGGCCACGTGCAGGAACTTAACATTGTAAGGTTCTTACCCGCACGTTTCCTCTAAGTATAGTGTTGACTCTTTCAGCGGGGCTCCTGCTTCCCGTCATGTGTTCCTAACATAATCACATGGATACACCTCATCGTTTCCGTGAATTACAACCCATGATACGGACCGCAGCCCATCTGCATGTTCATCCCGCACTGTGGCCACCAGTTTGGAATTTCTTACAGAAAACCGTCTATACACCTTGCAAACGCATGTAACTGCCACACACGTGTAGCTTCGTTACATGCGACCCTGCGATATCAGTAAGCTAAAACAATTAAGTTTCATCGTCGGATTATACAATTGCATACACATCCGAACACGCCGTAGGCCTGGAAACTAGGCAAGACACGTAAGACTGGAAGTATGTGCAATGGGCTCTAACACTGGATTACATAAAAGCATCAAGCACGCGTGCCAACGGAAAGACATGCATGCCAATTGGGATTTTTCATTAAAGAGCTTTCCTGTGGGCTTACTACGATTATCGTCTGTCCGTCCGTACGATTTTAAAAATGGATCCACGTTTTACTAAGAAACAGGTGCTGCGTAGGGCTGCCCTCAGAAAAGAAAAAAGTTCTCTGCTAGGAAGATTAAGATGCAAAGAGTTTCATAATCTTACTAATTGTGGTATCGTCATCCCGCTGTTATTTAACTAGATTAGTTTAGTAGTCCAAAATATCATACATATGATTGTGGACTCGCCAATTTCTAGCAATATACAGGAAGTGAGATAAGCCCAATAGCAACGAACATAGTATTCTACAAATGATTTCATAACTGCTTATATATATTGTAATAAAGCTTAAATTAGATACAGAGCTAATGAAGTTACATAGTTACAAAGTTACAAATTCTTCCACTGAGTAAAAGGAAAGCAGAAGAAGAAGTGATTTCAATTCCTTCTTAAAAGTCTTATAACTATCTATTTCTTTTATGAACCCAGGAAGTTTGTTATACTCGTATAATTTAGTCCCCATATTTATTACACTTCTCCTATATAAATCAGTATTGTGTGATTGGATGTGGACACCCATCTTTCTTCGTGTATTATCAGCATGGATATTTGAATTTAGATCTACAAACTGGTGGTGTTTTCTTATATAACATATAACTTCCATTATATATAGTGAAACCAAGGTGAGAATATTCAATTCTTTAAATAGCTGGCATGTTCAGGAAAAAAAGCAACTGACAAGAATGTGGTAAATTACCCACGTTTTCAAACGTTTCGGTCAATATGAAAGGCTATCATCATGCAGTTACATAGTATATATATGAGAAAATTATTTTCGGTCGATGCCTGTCCTTTACGAATGTCAACTACAGTGATCATATTAAAATTAAAATTCCAAAAAGTGGAATAATAGTGAGGTTATTATATAGTTAAAACTAGTTAAGTACAAAATACGTGTGTTGGTTCCTTCTGATGTATACTGCAAGCCCGATAAATACTAAATATGTGCGTCGATTCCTTCTCACACACATATATTGTAATCAGCTCGAAGTATTCAGTAGACTGATGAGGAAGCTTATTGGTCGGTGTGTAGTGACTAGGGTTTCTGACAAATTTTCCATAGACGCAACTGGAGCTATACTGGATAATGTTTGGTCTTAGTTCACATTATTCACTTTCTTCTATTATTAGCCTTATAGTATTTGCATATAGGTATATTAAGTTTTTAGGTTTCCTGTGTTGTTGATGGATTGGACGGTGAGCCTATTGATTACGTGCTGCAAACCTGTTTCTATACGTACAGTACTGCGTGTAGTTGAGGATATCGACGCATGCCGCCTATCATATACTACGGCAGGCCTTGTATGTCACTATTCCCCTTAATTACTATTCCTCGTCCTCAGTTTTCTGTGTTATGTACACAATACTGCTACCTGCTGATGACTAATCAAAATAGGCTGAAACATGTCGTAGAAATATAGATAAGTTACTATATTCATGTCAGTTGTGTTTTTTCTGAACACAATTGATTCTTCGTATTAACTGAAGTAATTTGAATGATGCCATCCCGTTGTGTACGTATAACTAATTTATTGTAATGTGGCGTCGTTACACAGCATATAAAACAGTTGTAATTTTACATTTGGTTAAGCTCGGTTTTTTTTTACACGTTTCGGCCGTTACCCGGCCATCATCAGGCCAACAAAGAAATATTGTTAATTAAGGTACATTCATTAGCTTTACCAATGGGATCCCATTGTTTACATTAAACTTTAAGCTTCTAGAGTCTATATTAAAGGTTTAAAAAACTACTGAATCTAAAATTGCTTCTAAAATTATATGTGATTTTAAGTTCACTTTCCGAGCTTAACCAATTGTAAAATTACAACTGTGTTATATGTTGTGTAACGACGGCACATTATATGTTGTGTAGCGACGGCACATTATATGTTGTGTAGCGACGGCACATTATATGTTGTGTAGCGACGGCACATTATATGTTGTGTAACGACGGCACATTACAATAAATAACCGAATGAAATTTAACCATAAACGCTTTGAAGTGTATTCTTCTACTCAATATTTAACAATTCAGTTCCCACCTCACACTAAGCACTGAGTCTTTATTATAAAGACGAAACAGTTCAGGAAACAATCGCTGTTTATTCTGTAAAAACACAGGAGATCCATAAATACCCCATGTGTTCAAAATTCGGCGTAATTACGGCACATGGTACATAATTTAACCACAGACTGTAACAAAATTCCGGAAATCATAACTTTCTGTTCGGCAGGTTTGTAAAAACAGTGTGGGAAGCCATTCACCCCCGCAGGAAGTGAAAACTACACAGGGACAGAAGCCCGTTCACTACTGCACGAAGAAGTCGGCAACAGACTCAAAGAAAAACTAACTAGACAAGACGCAACCGATCTAAAACAGAAAGCAGTTAACAGACTACAAAGAACAAGTGGACAGGCTCCCCCTCCACCCCGCCATCCACCGGGAAACTAAAAACAGGAGAACCAATACAACCACAACGGACATAATAACCAGGAGCCCAATCAGTGAACAACGGTCCCAGGAAATAATACGCTAACACACGTCACATACTTCACCCCCTAATATAGGTACAATAGCGTAATTGATATGTCACGTTATATGCATGGTAAGAATCACAGCACACACTGTGAGCCATCTGGGATCCCAAATGCGCACAGCCACATTGTAAAGAACTTCACGGTTCTTAGCTTAGCCTGACGATGACTTTTTAAGTCGAAAATTTTTGCTTTAACATGTGCTTTTATTATATAGTTGTGTTGACTGAAATATATATAATAAAGTGAATATATAGAATCAATACACAACGGGATGACTTCGTTCAAATTGTAAAAACAGGCCTATAGCCTGTAAACAATGGATTATACGTTTACAAGATCCACCTGAATTGGTCCTCTTACATGCAAAAGGTTTAGGCCAGATAACGTATCTGCGAAGAATGGCACCGCCGAGGCCCACAGACGACCATGCTGCAGGGCGACCTGGCATGTGGGGGGGGGGGGGGGGAAGGGGGTTTTTTTCCGCCCGGGCAAAAGTAACCGCAAAAGGGGAACGGGAGAACCACCGGGGGCCCCCCCCCAC
>Ga0123354_10002348_pt1 | contig 24834 bp, 10 predicted proteins | sample TergutLab28metaG_2_FD_97872 | JGI IMG/M metagenome (GOLD analysis project Ga0123354, IMG submission 97872) | Labiotermes labralis P4 segment gut microbial communities from Petit-Saut dam, French Guiana - Lab288 P4 | ecosystem: Host-associated > Arthropoda: Insects > Digestive system > Gut ...
CATAGCCTTCAGTTCAAAAATTCCTGCAAAATACGTCAAAAGCACCCATTACCAAATCTTATTCTGAAATAACTTTTCATCAAATTTCTCATAAAGTGCTATGTGAGAGATCCTTCGTATATACACTGCTGTTTATCTATATAAACACTGTAACGTCCTTACTTATTTAATCATTCCTTTGTATGTTACAAATGTAGGCCTATCTTTGCTCGCCGATATAGCCAATAATACACGTATTTTAGAGCCATAAATTCGTGTAACGGTCTGGGACCTAACCATTCAGCGCACAGTTTAACGCACGCCTCAGGCAGCGTCAAGCACGGTCGAATCATGCGGATGGATGTCGTGCATCGAAATTCAATACTCCTCGACAAAACCTTCAAGAGTTAAAATAAGCAGCACTCTGTCGATACGTGTAAAGCAGACTTCTGTTATGCATACAAGCAACTTCCTGCATCATGCCACTTCGAACCAAGAGTTTACCTTCAATTAATAATAGCTCTAACGGTGTCAGATACAATAAATCTGCATTTCGTCCCCACTCAAATTGCGTAAAATACATTTCAATTTGATAAGGGAACAAAAAACGTGGAGTGTCTTAAGAAACGCTAATGATCCACGCATTCTTAGCTGTGAACAGACGTGAATGCCTTGACTATTGAATATGACTGTATTTTTCTCTCCCCAATTTCCGAAACAATACTGTTTTTTTTTTTAATATCCCCAGGTTTCGTTCGTCTGTCCTGGAAAGAGTCGTACTGACACAAGGATGAATGTTGATCCTTGAAGGAATGAAACTAACAGGTAAAAAACCTAAGTGCCACTGCGTCGACCAAAGTGTCATATGGATCGGCTAGTAATCGGACACGTCCTTCTGAGATGAAAAGTCAGCCCCTAACCGCCTCAGCCATAGGGGTGGCCTGAAGCACCAATTTCATGTAAATATACAGTATATACGAATTCAGTTCCTACCGAACAGGAAACAACCTGTCTTGATTGCTGCGACCGACCAGAAAATGTTGGCAAGTAAATGATGTGCTTATTGAGAGTGAATCATACGAAACGCCTGTATCTGTGGGCTAAATGAAGGCCTGAGAACTACGCAGGTGTTCAATTTAATTACCACAGCGATTTAAACAGTCAGAGGTTCTTGCCATTGGCAGTGGTATTACCAAACCCAAGTTCCATGACTGTACGCTCTCCACTTCAATCCAGCACTGAGCTCGCTGCTACTCTGATAGCCTGTTCCAGTGTAATGATGTCCGATCGTGACGTCACACCCAACACTGTATACCACAGTAATGCGAGTCATCAGCCTGGAAGTCAATAAACTCTTTCTTGCTTTATTTTTGAATCATGTTTCTGTGCTGGAAACATGTTTAATTAATACATAGAATTAAAGCAACACGATATTGTATGCATTGGCACACCACGCCTGCAGCTGTGTGTTCGTAAAATCAGCTTGTACCTTGTATCTTGTGGCTGCTTCATTGTCTGTCTGGTCACAGAGTGTTATTAAACATGTATATAGTGTTTAAACAACACTATCGAAGTATCGCGTTAATCTGGCGCAAATACCACACATATTGTCTTTTGGTAGGTCTCAATATACAGAGAATTATAAGATACTTATCTAAGCTTGTAAAAAAAATCCCTGTACAGGCCCTGAGGGTTCCAGGAAGTTGAGGTTCTCAGATTTCAAAACAGTCGGCACATGAAGGTGGTCAGCCCTACGTACCAGCCGTCTTTACCCCCGAGGAAATAATCCTCGTACTCCTTTGTGTTAGAATTTTAGTTGAACCCAGGGCCATAGGTGCGGCCAGAAGGATTATGTCAATGAAAAATCCCAATGATATCGAGAATCGAACCCACGACCTTCCGGCTTTTAGTACAGTACCTTAATCAACTGTGCCACTGCGCTGGAAATCATGAGGGAAATAATCACTTGGGAAACCTAAGTTTACATGGAAGGAAAAATTATAGAGTTTGAGGGTGTAGACTGAATTCACGTGGTTCAGGATAGGTTTTAGTGGCTAGCCTTTGCGAATACAGTAATGAACTCTGGAATTTCATATAAGTCAGTTGAGCAACAATCGACTCCTCAAGCAATCCAACCAACGAAGGGAGATGGTGAAAATAAAAGACAGGAGAGTAACTGCATACGGAATGGCACTTAATCATAACAACTTGAACGTGGAGGATACGAGGGAAACCAAAACAAAAAACATCGGCTAGAGCAGCCTCTGTCTGTGCCGAGATTCAAAGCAAGCATCTCGGAATCAATTCGTGCAATCATTGTGTAATAAATTTTGCTTTATTTTATGTTGTTCATAACTTGCATTTTCTTACATTCAGTATTAACAAACAAAATACTCTAAGATACAATAAATCACAAATCATAAAACACAATTCGTGTTAAGTGCCAACCCTACATGTTTCGGCACCAAAGTGCCATCCTCAGTGAGTTTAATCCGACACGTTTAAGGGTTCATACTCTACACGATCACCCTTCGTAACTTTGTTGTCCCGACGCGCTCAGTTTGGTAGGTGATCCTCTTTCGGGAAACGGGTGTGGTTCACCGAATAACATAGCGTTTTAATTATTTTTTACTTGATGTTTTATTTATTCAATTTATTTTTGATAAAATTAAAAAAGGATTGTTGTATCAAGTTAAACAACTAAATCATATTTTATTAAAATAACACAGTCACTTGTACTCCCTCACTCACACCTCTCGTACGCGACTGACTTCCTTACTGGACTGCTAGCCTCCGTTATCAGCTCCTAACCGTTTCCGCGTTTGAATCTCTCCCCTCCTACCTGTCACAAACGGTTCTGAATATAAGCTGACAGATTAAAACCAAAACGTACGGCTATGAACCGTCCGTAACTGACGCCAGCAATCCTAATAAACAAATATATAAAAAATGTTCGGCTACATTACCTTCCAATTATTAGGCACCGGGATAGAAACAAGCGATAAAGTCGGACGACAAACATTCACTGGTGTCATCGACAGCAGCTTGCTCCTGTATGACTCTAAGCAAGGACAGAGGGGCTTTATTTATAACCAGTTCTCCAAGTGAATGATGGTTTTACTGGCTGCGGTTTCGCTTGAAGCGACTTGGCACTAACTCTTAATGTAGTAGCAAAGCGCGCTGTATATCACTACGACTATGCCTACATCTGTTCGTATATTGGAAATGCAAAGTGCGGTGGGAAGTAAGCAAACATTATGTATCGAAGCTGTATATAATGTTGAACTAAACGTTTACATCATTTCCAGGGAAACACTCTGTGAAATAATGTACCTGAAAATACAAATATATAATTTGCCCTATTACATTAGCCGTGCCATAGCTCTAATGGCGGAACGTGAGTCGGAAGAGAGTCTATCCAGGATTTCAAGTGGACAAAAGTGGCACTCCGGCAGTTTTTGCTTGGAAGTAATTTCTGTTTCGTCCAGTTAATTGTTACTTAAGCAACGAAGCAATGCTGAGCATTCTGTTTTCATCCCAGGGATGGACAACGGACAGATCAGAGGCCGTAGGTCACAACATGACTATATAAAAACGTAAAAAGGTAAAGTGCACCCCTGTATAGGCACTGAGGCTCTGTACAGGCCGTACGGCCCATGGGGGGAGTAGAGGTATAGCTATACTGTACAGGCACTGAAGCTCTATACAGGCCGTACGGCCCATGGGGGGAGTAAAGGTATAGCTCTACTCTTTCTTGACCACTGCACTAGAAGGGGGTGAGGGGTCAGCTTCACGCCCCGGCCGCTCTTTACCCCCGGGACAGACCCGGTGTCCATGTACAGGAGGCTGGGTGCGCCCCAGGGCCGGTCTGGACAGGTGCGGAGAATCTCGCCCCCACTGGGATTCGATCCCCGGACCGTCCAGCCCGTAGTCAGTCGCTATACCAACTGAGCTACCCGGTCCACAAAACCTTATACATACCTCTGCGCAATGGAAGTAGTGACCGGTGTTCCTATGTAAATTGTCCTGCATTTAGAGTGAGTAATAGACACTCCGGCAATAAACACAGTAGTGACGAAAGGGATCAGTTTAAACGTTACAAAAAATAGTGCTCGTATGTCGTTTATTGCTACGCAACAGTTAGTGCTAATTTTGAACTACAAGAATCAACATCAGCATCGCCAACCAACACTTATGCAGCATCATCTGTAATTACAGCTTCAGCGTCGGGTGCAGCATCCGTACCAACTGCGAGCTTCAAAATCGACGTCAATAAACGCAAGATGCAACTGTTAAAGAACGTGGTAATTCTCTTTACCCTGCTGCTTTCCCGTCTGTGCAGGTAGAGTGTCTACTGTACAGACGCATTGTTGTGTACGCAACCCCCACACCCCTCCCAAATCGAACTTCAGTGTAGATCTCGATGTGACCCTCTTGCGAGGTTTGGTAGACATTTGTTTTAGAGTTCAGCGCCAGTGTGCTGGGCCACAATGATAGAGCAGTGCTCAGGCGGTCTGCAGGAAGGGCCGCAATGGTGGGCCTGTGCTCAGGCAGACTGCATGAAGGGTCGCAATAGTAGGGCTGTGCCCAGGCAAGCTGCAAGAAGGGCCGCAATGGTACAGCTGTGCTCAGGCAGGCTGCAGGAAGGGCCGCAATGGTAGGGCTGTGCTCCGGCAGGCTGCACTAAGGGCCGCAATGGTAGGGCTGTGCTCAGGCAAGCTGCAGGAAGGGCCGCAATGGTACAGCTGTGCTCAGGCAGGCTGCAGGAAGGGCCGCAATGGTACAGATGTGCTCAGGCATGCTGCAGGAAGGGCCGCAATGGTACAGCTGTGCTCAGGCAGGCCGCAGGAAGGGCCGCAATGGTAGGGCTGTGCTCAGGCATGCTGCAGGAAAGGCCGCAATGGTAGAGCAATGCTCAAGGCTGCAGGAAGGGCCGCGATGGTAGATCACTGTTCAGGCAGGCTGCAGGAAGGGCCACAATGGTAGAGCTGTGCTCAGGCAGGCTGCAGAAAACTTGACATCCGTGTGTTTCAGCCAGTGACGGGCAGAAGCACCATTTGGAGAGGTCGCAAAAAGACGCATCAAATTGATCGTCAAACGAAACGCAGTTCTGTAGTAGCCAAGTTGCTGTTCTAAAAAAGCCAAATTCCCTGCTATGATACTCCTTTGGTAAAAATTTCAGTATCTTGCATTGAACATGTCATGAAAAGTGTTCTTACAAATTTTCTTACTGACGAATCTGTTTAAATGTTCCCTGTTATCAAATTCCATCGAAATTATTGGCGATGTAACGACGCGTTTTGGCTGATGACGATGTAAATTCCGTTTTTTGTCAAAATTCTTTTCAACGAATAAAAACCTCCACAGTTTCGATTTGTAAATGGTGGGCGTCTTCCGCACAGGATTGACTGGCACACACCAGGGAACGGAGCAGACACACGTACACTCGCTGCTTCTACTTCAAGCAGAAAATGGTACTGACACTGTCAGCCTAAGCCCTTAGTTTAAGAGGGTGGGTGACTTCCTGGCACACAATTCCGCAAAACCAACAGCTGTATTACTTTTATTATAAGATATATTTTTAAATCGTATTAAAAAATTAATCATTGTATTTAATATTTTCCGTACATTCGGTGAGACTGAATTTGTACATCAGAAGGAGGAGCATCGACACTCGTAAACAGTTTATGCACTAAATTATTCACTTAGCTCCTAGAGTGAAGCAGTCCGCTCTCCATATTCACAGCACTTAGGTCGCCACAGGGGCTCTATGACAGTCGCAACAATGGGCTGTAGAACTCGCCCGGTTTTCATTGGCAACCGGAGATGGCCAGTTGAGTGCTCGAATATTTTGGAGATTTTTTTTTGTTTCGTTTTTGTTAATGCTACATTGAAGGCAGGGGAAGGGGGGGGGGGATTGCGCTGCCTGAACATACACAGAAGCTCCTCCAAACGTTACAGGACACCACGTGAGCCAACAGTGCCAATAAACATTGGTTGCTTTAGAAAATAATGCTTGTGAATGTGAAAATAAATATTGACTAAGGCAAAGTTGTCACAGCTAGAAAACATTTGGCACAGCAGGCTGCGATTTTTCCGACATATTTATAATTTATTTTCTAGTTTTTTAAATTCAAAATTATGCAGTGATAAAATGGTGTCGGCAGGGGGAATCATGTACCTTGATAAACTGTTCAGATCACTTGCAGCCTGCATTAGAATATGAGTACTTCCTTAAAATATATGTCCTGAAGTTCTATTAACTACGTCTTTCTCTTTCAGGTAATCTAGTAAGTTCCTACAGAATTCCTTCATATTTGATTTGTGTATTTAGCTAAAGGAAAAACAAGAAGCATCTGCGATAATTATATTACCCACATTCTACAGAATATTTTATATATTCTGTTTTTGTTGTATAGTACGAATTTTGAACTTACTTTACCTCTTTATCTGTGACTGCTTGTCATGCTTCTTAATGTCCTGTTTGATCTTCCAGAGGATCAAAATCGAACCACAGCAGCGCCCATTTTTTTTGTGCCCGAGCATCGCCCTTAACTCTATTTTAAAACTCTCGCACATATGTAATATTGCTTCAAAGCAAGGTGTTAATTCCCCCCAGCGTAAAACGTAAGATACTAAGTAATCGATATCAGACACTTAGAAATAGTTTGATGTAGAATTACGTTATCTTATTTAACGCTTTTCGTTAAGGCTGAAATACCATGAAAATGACAACCCAAGCGGCCCTAAAACCCTAGACGTAAGCATAAGGGGGTGGTGGTCGAATGCAACCGAAAGACGATCCGCCTTATTTTTCGGTAATTCACTGTATAAAATTTTAACTATCATCCACACAAATTTTCACCCAAGCAGCCTACATACCGAGCTCTTACATCTCCGTCATCAAAAATTCAAATTTAAAATCCTTCTACTTGTAACGTGGTGTGTATATTAGCTAAGCTAACTTGTGGGACGACACAGGAATCGTGGTTTGACTGCCAGTACCGTCATACGTATTTTCCAAAGCGTCCAGATCGGATCTTGGGCCCGCCTAGCCTCTAACTCAACGGGTACTGGAAGCGCTTTCCCATTCAGTAATTCGGCCAGAACATGAGGCCAACCACTCGCCTCCACCTAGTGTAGAATTTACGACTGGAGTACATAAGGATATTTTACGTTTCCATTTTAGTTTGCAGACCAAACAAAGTCTAGCCAACACAAAGATGTTCAACTAATATTATACATACAAGAAATATTTATAGGAAGTGACGACAGAATTTGGTACTCAAAACTATACAGAAATAAAGTAAGTGACTCACATCATAGTTATCTGTTAAATAACCATGATTCAAGGTGATAATGATTAAAAAGGCCTAGTTTAATCATTACTTCAAGAAAAGCGGCCAATGTTTTTCTTTTTTAATGTCTTCAGTGACCCTAGAAAGAACCTAACCCACGTGTGCTTTTCATTTCGTACATTTTGCCATCTCTAATGTCAACTGCTACTGCACTTATAGTGATTCTACTGTTAAGATATTTTTAATAACGAACATGTTTATTGTACAAAAAAAACACCAATATTTTAAAAACGTTTAAACAAAATGACGTACACATATAGCAGCGTTTGATGTTTATTGGACCGTGCATCATTGTGATAATTGAAGGATAAAAACCAACTAGATGCCACTTATTATTTTATTGTACTTCTTATAGGCTCAACATGTTTCGGGCACTACTATGCCCATCATCAGGAGCTCGCGACTATGTTGTTGATTACCACACTGGTCGTTTCGTTCTTGGTTTGCTGTAGGTTGGAGGTTAGGTGCGGTTAGGCTGGAGTAGTGTGCAGTAGGCTGCAGCCCGGACACTACTCCAGCCTAACCGCACCTAACCTCCAACACACAGCAAACCAAGAACGAAACGACCAGTGTGGTAATCAACAACATATTCGCGAGCTCCTGATGATGGGCATAGTAGTGCCCGAAACATGTTGAGCCTATAAGAAGTACAATAAAATAATAAGTGGCATCTAGTTGGTTTTTATTCTTAGCAGCTTGTTTAATTTCCGGTTCTCTTCTTTGAATTAGAAGCGTCAGCCTCTGTAGGTCTGTGTACAGTACATGTGTACTTTGTGAGCAGTTCCGAACATAAGTACAACGGACCGGCGTCATAATATGAGTCACTCAATTTCTTTCACCCTGTAACTCTGTGCCAGACTTCCCAGCACTTTTATTTTTAGGACTGTACTGGCCTGGAAGTAGCATTGGAGTCCCCATAAATTTCATCATCTGACCTCCATTATTATTAAATGACACCTTATAACTATCTTATCTAATTACGACCGCCGGTCCCAGTTGCCGCGCGGTCTAAGGCTACGTCTGCAGTCGCTCGCCTGCTGGGATTGTGGATTCGATTCCCACCGGGGGCATGGGTGTCTGTCTGTTGTGACTGTTGTTTGTTGTCAGAGTTCTCTGCGACGAACTAATCACTCATCCAGAGGAGTCCTACCGACTGTGGTGCGCCTTGAGTGTGACCTTGCCCACGAGGGGGAGGGGGTGCTCAAAAAAAAAAAGCACGACCGGAACCATATTCGTATTATCGTTCATTTTCTAAATATTAATTCAAAGGTTTCATAATAAGTAGCTAAACACAAAAAAATGCATTATATAGCCCCACAAATAATTTATTTACCAACGCGAAATTTTATTACAAATCTTTGACATGCATAAGACATTAAGTAGGTACAGTGTACTAACTTCGACTAATGCGCTTTATGCTGGAAGGATTATAAGCTTTTGGGCAGGTTTCCTTTTACAATCTGTAAAGTTTGCATGATATCACAATGGTGTTTTCCACACGTCATTTCAAGCACATATTTTATACAGATATGATAAGAAAAATGTCGCCAAATTATTTTGGATAATTACGACTTCCAGGCACAGTGACCCACAAACAAAACCCAGACTATATATCACAAAGAAAAATTTCGATTCTTATAATAAAAGCCAACAAGATGCTCTATTTCTCAACTTTATTTTGGTAAAGAACTCTGCGTTTCGGGCAGACTTACTGTCCATCATCAGAGTCTTAATACTGTTTTCACAGCAACTAGAATGGCAAATACCAGTTGCTGTGAATACAGTATTAAGACTCCTTATGACGGACAGTACTTCTGGCCGAAACATGTAGACTTCTTTACCAAAATAAAGTTGAGAAATAGTGCATCTCGTTGGCTTTATTATAAGAATATATCACGATGCACGGTCCTCTGAATGTCAAAGAAATTTCAATATATGTCATTGTTCAAATTCGACAAAGAGCACTTTTACTAGGCTCTTTCGAGCAGTTCCACTTTTCAAGCAAATTAACTTATATTTCTGTAACGTCATACATGGACTTCTGAAGGTAAATTATAAACCGCTGCACACACTGCATTCAAAATTTACATAACAGATGTTCACTGAAGTCGCAGGATTAGAGTTTGTGCATATTTCGCAAAAAGCGTAATTTATGTCAGTTCATGAATGTATTTTCCTTATAAATAATAGATCAACGATTACTTTCATGTTTTCCACAGGCCTAATCCAGCACTGTTACTGTTTTCTCAGCCCTGAACCCCAGAATGGACACACGACTTACCACTGATTATATTTTTGTAAAACTCTTATGAAAAGCTTACGTATGACGTTAGTTGTCCGTGTTCATTATCATCTACGATAGAAAGCTTGAGGCCATTCTGCATAAAGGAATTTCCCTGTCGTTCTACCCAATAAACAGGTTTTGCTGAAATTTGATCATGGGGACTACACTAAAATTTGTTGGTCCGTAAAAAAGCCTGCTTTACCATAAATGAACGTTAACCTTTTAAAGCCTACTGGTTATGTGATGCACCAACGGGTTTTAGATTCAACAACTGTACGCTCTGCCCAAATTGTATTTATGTGTTTTGTATTTATCTGAGAACAAACGACGACTTGTGCCACTTAAACTATAAAATGAGTGGTTTTTATAACCGAGTTGAAAAACGTTTGCTGCGCGGTACGGACTGGGGCTTTAAATAAAGCAGTCTGCGGTTCGTCTTTAAAGGGTTTGTCGCAGAACACAATAAAATGTTTTTAGGTTTTCACCTAAAAGTGTGCCCAATTTGAACCACATAAGAGTCTGCTGTATCACATTGCAAGGAAATGCCTGCAGTAGAAGCCGCGCTGAAACATGCTAACAGTCGGACGGACGGACGGATAGGCACTTTTCGCGACTATGCGCACACGCCTGTAAATTGTAGAAGAAATATTTTATCTCATGTCATAAAAGTTACTTTGTATTTAATTTGCATTCCACTGTAAATCGTATTAATATTGCACGACAGTGCTATTTCCGTTACATTAGATCTTAGCATTCCCATCATAAACTAATTGGGTTTTATAACCGAGTTGAAAAGTGTTACTACGCGGTACGGACTGGGGATTTAAATAAAGCAGTCTACCCTTCGTCAGTAAAGGGTTAATTATATGACAAAATATTAGTGAAATTTTTATCAATGGGCAATTCGTATTTTTTGATATTTAATAAGTTGCACATTTTACATTACACGAGTCCATAACTTGGAATGTCATGCATATGTTGCTTTACCATAAAACACGATAGATATTTAGTTGAAAACCATATGGCAGATTTACACCAGAAATTGATTAGAAATAGCCTACTAATTTTCTGCCACAATAATTCGTAACATACCCAAATATAAATCAATGCACCCACCAGACGCCCAGCGTCCTCTGGATTAAATTCGTTTCAGGTCAGTATAACCATTTTTACTCCCGGGGGTAAGGCATTTCAGTGGCAAGTAGAATTCTTGTGTAGGAGCCTTCTGTGGATCATTTGGTGCGGGTGGAGAAAGGGGCCATCAGGTAGCAGGTTCTCAAGAATACGCTGTTGTAGTCTGTAACAGCCTTCAGTAGGGTCTGTAGCTCAGGAAGCTAGCATACATCAAGCAAAACGCAGGGCCAGACTCTCACATAGGTATTCGGCTGATGTCCTTTGTTTGCTGGTTTAAAGAAACCAACCATTTTGAAAAGAGCATAAACGAACAACAATCGGCAGAAAATTAATTTACCTTTGTGCGTATGAATTAAAACTGCCATCTTTAATATAGCAATACTTCGTTTTGACGTTTTGTTGACCGTGCATCTCAGTATATTTATCGCAGTAATTAACCAACTTGATGCACAAAATTTGTTTCACAATAAGTTTTATTTCATACTTCTACATGTTTCGAACATGTAGAGGCATGAAATAAAACTTATTATGAAACAAATTTTGTGCATCAAGTTGGTTAAATACTGCGATAAACAATACTTAGGTCAATCTCTTACAAGGCTAGAAGTTTAGGGAATTGTAACGCTTTCCAAAATATAAAAAAAAAAAATACGAGCAATGTACGTATACAGAAACATTGATGCTCCTTTGCCTAACCATTGTTGCCATGGAAAATCAATTAGTTTTAAATATTTAAATAAATGAGTGTGTGTGTGTGTTTTCTTGCCTTAGTTTTCACACTCTTCTGCGCCATATTGTATTGTCATATGTGGCCTGTCTGGCACTACCGTATTTTTCCACAGTGTGCTGCTCCAAAGTTTTCAAACTGCAGCAGGAAATATCCATTAGTCGAGTAAAGGCTTGCTGTATCGTACAGTGCAACACATTGTGAATACAGAATTTTAAATGTAATACGTTAATACAATATTTCCGTTCAATAATTTAAAGTTAAATTTGCCTCTTCGTCCAAAGTATCAAGCCGTGTCATCCATAAACAGTATCCAGGCAACTTGTGTAATCCACAGTTCTCAATAAAAACATACGGATATATGCAAGAATAATTTTCGGTTCGTGGGTATTTAAAATGCTAACAAGAAATAAAGTACAAGTATCCTACCTCCAAAGTTCTATCTGTAGCCCTCTTCAGAATATTGCACATACGACAGACCCGATGCACAAGATGAAAGACAGGTGAAACACATGGCGATTGAAACCCAGGATTTACTTTCATGAACGTTGAGAACGAAGTAGCGAACAATACAGTAAATACTGAACAGAATTCAGACAGACGGCCGCTTTGTTACTGGGTACTGCACAACCGCTGCATTCACATCTTTCACATAAACACACACACACACACACACACACATTACTGTTTAAAAAAAATTGCAAAAGAACATGAAGTGGCACGGCAATCGACTGCGATTTATGCACAAAAAATATATATATATACCGCTATACACGTAGTATATTTAGCTCACGAAAGATCAACTGATAGCTGTACTTGGGGTCATTCGTAAGACACATATGCAGTTTCCAAATACATTGTACTTTTTTCAACTTTAGCATCTCTTCTATTACTAACTAGTAAGAAATAATTTCTCTCTTCACATTTCAATTACTGGCTGCAGTGATACGTAGGTAAATGTGTTAAGTGTACACAAATAACACGAAATCAAGCATACATTCAATAAGTGTGTTCACAAGTACGTAATTAAATCCCGGCCACTAACGACACTTCACTATAGAAATTAACACTTCCCTCTCGCGCCAGCTACTGAGGTCCGCTTGCTCACCTCGCATTCACAGCTAGCAGTCTGTGGCGGGTCCAATTTAAGAAACTCGAACAATAAAACTTGTTAAGACAGGTAGTAAGTTACGCATAAAGATCCTTTGACGTCAATTACGCCATATTAATACAAGATTTTTCTATATCTTCTACGAATACCACACACGATGTTTATAATAAAAACACCACCCATTAACACATTTCGCGAATTACGACCCTGTAACACTGCACAGTGACTAGCCCACATGTACACACGTACACACACAAACACACACAAATGGATTATTTGTGTACTTTTCCACTCGATCCTTACGAAGTACAGAAAGAAAAGAATTATAAAAAAAAGTGGGGGAGTAATAGAGATATCAAAACAAGAAATATTATAAGCAATGGAGATTGATGAACTTCAAAGAAGATGATTGGTATTATTGTGTTATTGTTAAGCTTGCGCCCCCCCGAAATGAAGACAACGTACTGAGTGCAGCCAGCAAACTGACTATCATCTCTTCTCTAAGAGAGAAACAACTCCGCCTCAACTCAATCCTCAAGAGGAGGGACCACCCAAGAAGACCACCAATCCAAAGTCACTGTGTTTAAAACGCTGTACCGGCCATGCCAACCAAATGGAAATGTCTTCTTTCTGAATCTTCCAACGAGAGGGAAAGAGAAGAGTAACATTCAGAGAGGAATAGAGAAAACAATGTAGATAAGTCTATAAACGATCGGAGCAAGAGATGTATGAACTTAAAAAGGAAACAGTGAAATGAGGGACAAAGACATGACGTCATCAACCACTACCAACTAGCAAGTACGGCAGGTTGTTTTTGTTCCAAGAGGAACCAATATTCTTGTGACGTTGACCCGAAGGAATCAGACTAGCAGATTGGGGTGAAGCTGCCGCTACACCGAATTAATTATAATTATTAGCAAATGCGTCGCACTGCTGGAACAAGTTCCTCAAGCTTGTTGGCTTCTCTTTGTAAAGAAAATCATATTGAGCGAGATTAACACTGGTCAGCATTCTTTAGTCCTGAAACTATGGGAATTCCGGAAAAATGAGGCGTTTTTTGTTGCTCCATTTCATCCACGATTCTCGAAGTATTTAAAATCACGTTGAAGAAATTCTTAACAAACAAAACGAAGGCTTGAGAATTTCGGTCTTGTAGGATACGATGTTGTGTCGCTGTGTGGGATGTTCTCGACCGTCGGCAACCACTCACAACTTGGCAGGGTCACGTCCGAAGACACCGGAATCACCAGTTGTAACCCTGCCATAGAAACTAGTTTAAAGAAAATGATAACCAGCCCGACCTGAAATCCTAGTGTCGATTTGTGAAGTGAAGAGCCATTTAGAAGCATCGTATTGTACTGCATGCAGACAGACGGACAAACAGAATAGGTAAGACAAGAGTAATGACACCTAACTACACAATACCTGTAAATTACGGACCCGCTAAGAATATATTTACATGCTAAACTCACAATGCAGGTAGAATTGAGCACGGCAGTAGCAGTTCCGTTGATGCTGTCCGCATCGCATCACAGTGCATCCTGCCCGGTACACACTTATCGTGATGCCTTCCGTGTGTTCTTTCCAGCCAGGTCATTTTCTTGCATCTCTGAACGGACAACAGTGGGGCAGTGTTTTGACTGCCCCCATCTGAATACAAAACGTACTGTTTTATCGTCGACAAAATTCTCGTTACAGCTCCTATCATCTTACTGCAGACACCTTTCCTCAAAGTCCAATCTGACGTCAAGTACTCCCGGCCCGGCAGCTCCTGCAGCCTTAAAAACTATTCCATTTTTTTAGAGTCAATAAAGAATTAGCGGCTTCGGGTTAAGTACTGTTGGAATTTTTTTATTTTTTTATTCAGATATGCCAGCCCATGGGTCAGGCTGTTAGTAAGGAGCCGGCCTTTCACTGAGGGGGTCTGATTTCGAACCTAGGCCAGTGCATATGAAGTATTTGGAGTGTCAGAGGGAAAGCTCCTTGTACTTCGGTTATCCCCTCTTATCGTCCTACCAATGCTGCATACTCATACTACATTCAGCCAGCAACGACACTGTATAACCTTAGCTATTGATGCGTCGTTAAATATAACTTTTCGCTTTAATTTGAATATTAAATCGTAATTTCGAAATGTTTCTGAAATTTAAACGTTACGGTAATTAATGAAGAAGCATTAAACTTACGTAATATGCACCTACGCCGTAAAATCTAATGAAATTAGAAAATCAGATATGTTAACTCTAAATTATCATAGCGATGTCTAATGATCACAAGTGTGTACCGAATATTAAACGTATTTAATAATGTAAATAAAAATAAAGGTAAAGTAAGTCAAAACACAACTTGTTTTATTGAATGTTGATAAAACGACATGTTTCGGCCTACTCGGCCATCATCAGGTTTGCAGAGTTCTAAGAGACTAAATATTGTTTGTGTGTGGCGGATGTTTGGCGGATATTTTGTTATTTATATTTAGTCTCTTAGAACTTTGCAAACCTGATGATGGCCGAGTAGGCCGAAACATGTCGTTTTATCAACATCCAATAAAACTAGTTGTGTTTTGACTTACTTTACCTTTATTTTTATTTTCATTGTTACATTCACAACGAGGATGCCTCAACTACAGAACGTATTAATAATTACAAAATACACAGTTCTGTTTTATCACCTACTGGTCTATGGAAACATCACCCAGTGACAGGACACATATAAATCTGGTACAATCTTCCACATCTGTTCTTTCCCTAACATGGCAGAATTACGCGATGCTAAATGATGTTTAAATACACGCACTTTACCAGTAAGCCTACCTTATAGACGCATATTTGCGACATAAAATTTGTGACGGAAAACGAGAGTGAGCGAATTATAACTGAGGTGCAGCATAATCGGATTGCCTCTGTGGCGCTGTTCAAGAAATGGCAGGCAGTAGTTGGCCTGTAATGTGATTCTGGCAACAACAACACCGTTCGAAGTGACGAAATTGATTCCGTTAGTATTCAGCAATCAACTATACCTTCGAAATTCACAGCTGAACTTTCAGGGAAACAGAGTCGTATTAGTACAGCCGTGAGATATCACTAAGGCTGAGAGAAAAAGAAACGTAATTATTACAGCTTCAATGTTTCTCTAAGGCAAATCTAATCCTTGTTTGGTAATTTGTGATATGTTGTTTATGTGTGTATGAATGCAAGGCGAGTGTGACGTCAGAGACCAGAGATAGGCAGCGCATTAAAACAGTTTCAATGAAGGAATTCCTGGGCAGCCTTGTCATAACGTGTAATATAATGAAGAGTAAAATGCTTATAGAATGCTGGTATTACTGTTCTGTGTAGGTCGCTTACAAAGAAACTATTACAAGAAATAATTTGCGAGCATGACAGCCATCAACTGTTTTGGAGCGCAATAGTTCCCTCTAATTAGCAGTTGCTTGTATTATAGTATTCAGGATCTAAGGAAGGAAATAACTTAGTGACGGATGTAGGAACACGTTCGTAATAGCTACAAAATATGCCTTCGTTTATGAAATGTCTAGTATACTTCAAATTATGTACAAATATAACCTTCGCGAATTCAGTTTTTCTCCGTCCTACGTGGTGCATAACTTCCGCAGATACGCAATTTATATGACACTCTCTCCAAAACAGTTAATGAGATGTGCAAGTACTGCAGTATAATTTTTGGGTGTGACTCCTGTCCTGACTTCCAACTATTTTCTTAAAATGTGTACGCCAACATTTCTTTATTTCCGGATCATTACGTCATTATAAATGACGCCGACCCCGATCCAGTATCTGGCATTTCTAGTGTTCAGTAATGCTGGATATTATCAAAGTTTTATTTATTCACCAACTGATGCACTAGTGAGTTGTCTTAAAAACAATATCAAAATTTACATTAAAATTTACATTAAAACAGCTGGATATGTTTGCTGTATACAATAACTACAGGTCAGTACGACAAATAGTTTGAATATAAAAGCAGATGAGTCATAAATGACAGAAGGGCCTCAAAAAACTTGGTAACATATAAAACGGAACTCAGCAGTTTACTGAGAATTTGGCAAATCTGTGGGTAATGTATCATATTTAGGTGACAGGTGGTAAATACTTCTACAGCCTTAGACAAATCCAAAGGAATAAAATCCAACTAGATGCTACTTATTACTTTATTATGCTTATGTTAGGCTCAACATGCTTCGGGCACCATTATGCCTATCATCAGGAGCTCACGACGATAGCGTTGGTTACCACATAGGCCATCTGGTTATCGAGTTGAAGCTGGTTGGAAGTTAAGTGCAGGCAGGATGGATGAGTGTCCGGACCGAAGGCTGTAATACGTCGTGTTACAGCCTTCGGTCCGGACACTCATCCACCCTGCCTGCACTTAGCTTCCAACCAGCAGCAACTCGAGAACCAGACGGCCTATGTGGTAACCAACCCTTTCGTCGTGAGCTCCTGATGATGGCCACAATGGTGCCCGAAACATACTGAGCCTAACATAAGCATAATAAAGTAATAAGTGGCATCTAGTTGGATTTTATTCTTCAGTTATCAAGATGATGCACGGTCCAATACACATCAAATTAGACAAATCCTATTTGAAATACCGTTGACTGAATCATAGAGATTTGGCCCTAGTTCACAACTTGATACTGACGTCAGCTCTTAGCGAAGAGACTTAACAGCCGTGTAAAGCAACATTTAGTTGTCCACCTAACCACGATAAAAAAAAAATCATAAATTTATCTACAAAGTTGCCCAACATGACAACTTCCAGCCAGGATCACGGACAACATTCCAACAAACATCAGCGCATATATTTTCGTGTTTATTAAACGACGACTTAAACATTATAGCATTTCTTACCGGTCTTGTTCCACTAACCCCATTTTTCCCGTAAGGTCTTCATCTCGCACAGCGCGATTTCAGCTTTCGTGGAAATGTTTCAGGCAAGTAACTCTCGCGAAAGGAAGTGTTTCTTGTATCAGAAGCAACATAGGCCTCTCGCAATTAGTACCCTCTTTACGTGGTCCCGTGCAAATGAAATTGTTGGTAACACAGCGAATGGTGACCGCAAAACAACACTACAGGGCAACATCTGTCAAGCGAAGAAAACGCAAATGTGCCATGTCATCGCACTTTTCGAAACTTAAGCCACAAATCTGACATTCACAGGACCGTCCATCATGATATATTCTTATAATAAAAGCCAACAAGATGTTCTATTTCTCAACTTTATTTTGGTAAAGAACTCTACATGTTTCGGAGAGACTTACTGTCCATCATCAGGGGTCTTGATACTATATTCACAGCAATTGGTATTTGTCGTACTAGTTCCATCCTGACATCGCTAGCAGACAGTCAACATAACTAGTATGACAAATAACAATTGCTGTGAATACAGTACCAAGACCCCTGATGATGGACAGTAAGTCTCTCCGAAACATGTAGAGTTCTTTACCAAAATAAAGTTGAGAAATAGAACATCTCGTTGGTTTTAATTTAAGAATATTAAGCCACAAAACCCGAGAATCAGGAAAATGCACCTTCACGGAGCGACATTGCTAGTTACAGGTGTACCTCAAGTACCATGAACGGAACGGTAAATTCCTCCCACCTCGTGGGGGTGTCATCGGGGATGAAGCAAACTTCATGTAGTTCCTACTGAGTAGGACAGATTACATGACGAAGTAGGTTCTATGTTGTGTGTGTGTGTGTGTGTGTGTGTGTGTGCGTGTGTGTGTGTGTGTGTGTGTGTATGCAAGAAAATAAATTTCTCTCAACGACCTGCTTGTTGCGAAACATATTTATTAAATACAGTGTGCACAGCACGTGGACAGTAGTGACGTCAAGACAATACGAAAAGGAATTTGATTTACTGTCCGGACAAGACCCTGCATTCTAATTGCTATGTTTTGCAAGACGAGTGCGAGAGTTTTACTTCAACGCACTGCGCAGTAGACCTACTTCGTTTTAGATGAGCCACACCACATAAAAATACCTTCCAATGTTATATGAATGTCACGTGAAATCAAGAAATCCTTGTACTGGAAACGAAACCGCGTTAAGAGATGAAAAAAGCAGTTTGCTGTTCAGCTTGAGGATACAGATAATCTGTGCTCGTAACTATATAAAATATAACAGCCATAAAATGAAAAATTTTAACCACTTAAGGCCCACTGGTAACTCTACGTCCCAACTGCTGAATGCATTAAGAGACTGTATTTTGCTATACAGCGTTACGTGTTTCGTGCGAACCTCAACAAAAGAAGTAGCGATTATTTCCCTTAGTACTTTAATCCGTGGTGACGGAGTGTGATATCTGTGAGGTAAGAAGTAAAGTTTTCTACGAAACTTAGACGCCTTTTGGATTTCAAAGGATTAGTCATTATTTGTATTAGTGTTTAGAACAATCTTTAGAAAAAATGAAGTCACATTTTCTGCTTTACCTAAGCTTTGTGCGTATTCCACACCATTGTAACAGTGGTAACAGCGCATATACTAATGCTGAGTGACAGATGCTGTTTAGATATTAATAAAACAAATATTTATACTAAATGATATTCTTCATCGATAAATGTGTTGTGTAAACACGTCTGAAACCACTTCAGCCCCTACAGTTCTGAGAAGAAAATAATGTAGTTGCAGTTTGCGTTGCACAAACACAAATAAACTTAATATTGCTCATATTACGGACATGAAAGATATTGTTATGTAATTCCAACAAAATGCAATTAACGACTGACAAATATTTAAACTACATTTTCACCAAATATGCTCTCCTGCATGTCTGGGCTCGAGAGAGCCATCTTCAGGGAGATTTATGTAAAAATATATTCTAATTGTTGAAATGTAAAATATGCAATTAAACATCCTTCAAAATAAAACGTGTAAGTTTGTTTTAAATTTTTTACATTTAAACTTGCGTTTTTTACTGTTAAAAATACTGCATATGGTTTTTAAAAACTGTATGAAGCGTAAGAGTAATCTACTAACATAATATAACTGGTCTGGGAACAGTCCAGGTTTAAAGTTCAAATTATTACAACAGGTCTAATGAAGCGCAGCACACGACATTTAATGGAAGACTTATATACAGACCAGTTTTAACTTTGTAACTTTGTAACTTTTAATCTTGATTGTAAACTGACCATTTTTATTAATGGTAGACTGATTACTGTTGCTTGACATATTGTTTCTATTTCAAACTTAAATGGTTTACATATGTTGTATTGAAAACCATAATTTTTTGTCTATAAATCTCTCTGAAGATCTTTTCTGGAGCCAAAACGCGTAGAAGAGCATATTTTGTGATGAAACGGTTCAAAAACTTGTTAACTGTTAGAGTATTCTGTTGGAATTAAACAACAAACAAATTCCTTGAACGATGAGACGCTAGTTAAAATATGGAGCTTGCGAATGTGTTCATTCAGCTGTACTATTCCCCATCACATGAACCCCAGCCATATTAAATATGATGTCAACAAATTGTAGTCAATGCCGTCTCTTCATGTGGGCCAGGACAGCGCATTCGGTACAGCGAGTGGCTACGGAGTATAAAGAGTTGGTAAAGATACAAATTTTATTATTTAACAAATTTATTAGACACTGAACTGTTTATAATTATTATTTGTAAACGTTGTTTGGATCCCAAGAATGTAAGCAGCTTTACAGTTAATTGGTTCATAGTGAAGGCCTGATGATGACCAAATTGGGTCGAAACATGTTGCCTCTCTAATCATAATAAAACTAGATGTGTTTGACGGAAACGTTTGTTATTAATAGTTCGAAGGTAAAGTTCGTCCTAGAACAGGCCACGAAGGCCCAGAGAGGGAGTAGAGGTATAGCTCTACTCTTTCCTTAACCTCGGCGCTAGATGGGGGTGGGTGGTTAAAGCCACGTCCCGGCCGCTTTACCCCCGAGAAAGACCCGGTACGCGTTGTATAGGAGGCTGGGTGGGCCCCAAGGCCGGTCTGGACGGGTGCGGAAAAATTTGACCCCCCACCGGGATTCGATCCCCGGACCGTCCAGCCCGTAGCGAATCGCTATACCGATTGGGCTATCCCGGCCCTTAAAGAAAGAGTAGAGCTTTACTCGCCGTTTGTGCCTTCATGGCCTGTTGTAGGGTGAACTTCACCTTCTGCTGTCCCTTCACGTGACATCAGCAAACGTCTTTCATTTAAACATGCACGAAACTCGTCGAAGCACTACACAGTTGCAATATACTGGAAAACAGGCAACAGAATCGAGTGACATTCGTGCATGTAATTTGAGTCGCAACTAATTTCAGCCGCGCAGCTATAGCGGATGGGAAATCAAGGTCATCATAAGAAATTCTTCTATCGATCGCTGTGTGTTTAGCAGCATCGATTTATGGGCTACGTGAAGTGACATTTGATGTTCTAGGGGCGATGAATATAAAAATTACTGTTTCCTGGAATGTGACGCAGTTTAGGCTAGCCGATATGTACCGACGTATCTCAGAATCTACTGCCTCCATCTTCATGGTTTTGGAATATCTACTGTGCGGGACCCAACGCAGTAATTTCTCTTCTTTTCTTTTGTCGAACTGAAGACGGAGTAGATCCCTCTCGAAAGACTGTGGACAACGGACGAACTCCGAAATAATAGCATTAATGCCACATAAGCGCCAAAATATTTTCAAATCTCAATTAAGAATAGTACATGATACAAAAACGTGAGCTTGTTGCTATACAATTACTACGTCTTTGCAGCTGGGTGGATTATAATTCATCCATCATTCAGGCTATCGTGGTCCGTGGCACCGCCAGAGGCTCTCCTTACACTGATGCCAACATGAACACCTGAGACAGCAGGTCGCTTTCCTGGGAAACCCAAATCTGGCCCTCCGTTCGATTCGTTTCTTCCCCCCACCCCCCGACACCGTATCGCATCTTCAAAACAACTTATTTTAGCGGGATATCCGACCATGATGAAGACTACGCCTAACACATAACCTCTAACGCAGTTCGTTCTGTACACCGCAACAGAAAGACAGGTTCCCTCATGGTTGCAAATAAGTAGCGTAAATTTATAATGATGTCACAATTGTGTATGCGACGAAAGAATCTTTTGAGTTCTTACTACTAAACCTGCATAATTCCGATTCAAGTATAATAAATAGCAGGATGCCTACGAGGCGAGTTGCCCTACGCATTAATACTGATACTTGTATTGGGACGTGTCCCTTTCGAATCTTAGCCAGGTTACCGACTATAGTATTTGACACCTTTGTTGGAAGTCAGTTTCCTCTCCGCTCCCACTAGACCACCGTTCACTAAAAACACTAACATTCGAAGCTGTAGAGCGTGAGCTATCGACAGCGTCGTTAAATGAACAACACATAAAAGCACCGTTCTCTACAAGGTACATTCGGTTAAGGTACTCATTTTTTTTGGAGTACATCGGACAAAATATTCGTGGTCTTTGTGTCAGAAATGAGCGTTTGCCGTCCATCAGTACGATTTTCAGCCAAGTTGATATTTAATGTCTCATTACCGAAGGTTCTCCGCGTATGGTGTTTTTGTATGTGTAAACAATCAGCGGTAACCTTGACTGACTGACTGAATAACTTTGGAATCCGAAGGTTAATTACCTTGTTCAAAACAGCCAGCCACTTGTCCGTATTCTAAGCCACCTCAGAACCTCAGAACCACATATATTCAGTCTATTCCATCTACTGTCTAAAGATCAATTTTATTATCCCATCTATGCTTAGGTCTCAAAATTTTCCTCTTTCCCTCGTGTTTCCTCACCAACAACCTGTAGCCAATTCTCCTCTCCCCCATATGTACCACATGCCCCCACACCCACCCATTTCATACTTCACGTTATCGTTCGAAAAATAGGCGTATCTGGTGAAGAGAGCAGATCATGAAGATCCTGACAACGTAATCTCATCCAACCCCTCTAAACTCACCCCTCTTAGGCCCAAACAGACACATATGCAAATACCCGTATGTTTTGCATTTCGTCCAACAGCACTTCAACAGGAAAAACCGTGCTTTTAGCGTTCCTATTGTACGTGTAGGTACAAGAAAGGTTTTCTTCTTCTTCTTCTTCTTCTTCTTCTCCTCCTCCTCCTCCTCCTCCTCCTCCTCCTCCCACTCCTCCACCTTCTTCTTCCTATTCTTCTTCATTTTCTTCTTCTTCCTCCTCCTCTTCTTATTCCTCCTCTTCTTCTTCTTCTACTTCTTCTTCTTCTTCTTCTTCTTCTTCTTCTTCTTCTTCTTGGACTTACTTACCCTTCAGAGTGTGACTGATATATTGACCCGAAACTTGGGTAATCAACTAACAACATCAGCCGCCTAACAGCCCGGACGAGCGACCTGGTCACTTAAGGGTGTGAAACACATTTCAAACCCGTCTTATCTCAGTGGCGGAAGGAGGGAACACAGGAGCGTCAACGAATATATGGAACGCGTTGTATTTTTTATTGTCCCCTTTTCGGATCACGCATGATTACACATACAAGTAATTTTGAAATATTATTTATTTTGTCCTCTCTGATGCTTTGTGTACGTGAGTGTTTTTCGGGCCATAAAACTGAGATTTTTACGATTTTTCTCTGAACGTGTTTTACGACGGAGAACCTTTCCTCTCACAGACGATAACAGCGAAAACAGTTCTACATCTACACCGCTTGCAGGAAACTGACACTGTCGACACCCTTCTTATTCCATTGTTCTTCACAGTGTGATCTTTCTTCGCTTTACAGAGGAAAGGATTCTGGCCTACGTAATACAAAGCTCAAAGCAGAATTTCATCTTCTTTCATTAGGGTTCTTTTCCAGCCAGAAAGCTTATTTTTATTAGTAGATAAAAATGTTTTTATTTCTGCTCACTAAAAACAAAGTCTTCGTTTGAAACGATCTTATTCTACGAAAGCGCTCCACACTCCTATTACGATAATTCATTCAGGTGCTGCTTTCGTAGCTTACTATAACTACGAACATTAAAAAGGTAGTTTATAATAGTTAAAATGTGTACTGAACATGCTTTAACCGCGTTAGACATAAACACACAGCACTTACGGAAATGAAATAAATACCGTCTCCCAAATATTGTGATGAAGAAACGATATAAAGATGTCAGCACGTAAGCCATAGAGGCACGTTGCGCAGGGAGATACGGCTCCACTGATTCTTAACCTCGACACTATATAGGAATGAGTGTTCTGCTTTATTTCAGTGGATGCAGCCCGCGGTGTCTGCTGACAGAAGGTTAGGCAGACACCATAGGCGATCCGGAAAATATGGTAAAGTGAGAAATCTCTTGACTCTGCCGCTAATCGGAACTTGATTCAGCCCATATCGTAATTACTATACGGAATGCAAATATTCCTCCTTCCACAAATAAAAGTTCAGAGAAAGTTTAAAAAAATGTAACTTATTTATTGTAATCTTACAATATGTCTTCCGTCAACACAACAACATTAGAATTAATGTATTATTGCAACATGTTTCGACTCAGGAGAGTCATCGTCAGGCTGATTACTTAAGAACCGTTAATACATTATACCCTTTACAGTATCATACATGTAACTTTTGCATTAGGGATCCCATATGAATTACATTGTGTGAGTAGAATTAGATTTAAAAAAAAGTCTTTGAAGGGAAATAAAAAATACGGTATACAGTTTGCATTATTGATTACAGTTAACTGAAAGGAGGCACTGCTGATATTTTTTTTTGCTGGAACCCCCATGACTTCTCCATTCAAAAATCCTAGTATGGTGGGTCAGTTTTCGTGCAAATAATACAGGTTAATAAAAGGGGACGGGAATCGCGGTAGCTCAGTGTTTATGGCGCTGTTCTACAAATCGGAAGGTCGGTGGTTCGATCCCAGCTGGTGTCAGTGGACTTTTCGTTGACATAAAATCCTTCCGATCGCTCTATGACCCTGCGGGTCGACTCAGCCTCTAACAGAAATGAGTACAAGGAGCATCTCCTGGGGGTAAAGGCGGTCGGTGCGAACGGCTAACTACCACCATCATGTGCCGTTGTCACGAAATCTGGGAATCATAACTTCCTGGAATCTTCTGGGTCCTTCCGGACCTGTAACGGGGCTGCTTAAATAAAAGGGGAAATTTGTTTAATGAAATTTGTGTTGCACTTAAGAAAATAAAGCAAAGGTAAGGTAAAGCAGTCCCATTACAGGCCTGGACAGGCCCAGAGGGTTCTTAGGAAGTTAAGGTTCCCAGATTTCGTAACAACG
>Ga0123354_10002350_pt1 | contig 24827 bp, 9 predicted proteins | sample TergutLab28metaG_2_FD_97872 | JGI IMG/M metagenome (GOLD analysis project Ga0123354, IMG submission 97872) | Labiotermes labralis P4 segment gut microbial communities from Petit-Saut dam, French Guiana - Lab288 P4 | ecosystem: Host-associated > Arthropoda: Insects > Digestive system > Gut ...
AAAATCTAAAAAGCAAAAAATTATTAAAATATTTCATGTTGCAATTTTTTCCGGGATTAAATTTTTTTTGTAACCTAGCAAACAAAATTAGTTAAAATTTTGATGTGAAGCCCCCCCCCCCCCCGAAATACTGTCTTCTTAATATGGGCTGCGTTAGATTTTATTGCAGTAATGTTTGTGCTGTATTTCTTACATAAAAATCGTAGGGTAGGTAGTTGATTTTATTGTATTGTATGTCAGTCAAATCTGTCTGCCAGTTTCAAGTTAGGTTACATTCCGAGAAAAATAAGAGGCATTTTACATGTTTATGTTAAGATCTCGTCATTTACGAGGTAAGGAGGAACGTGACAGAGCCATAGAAGCTGAAGAAATAGTTGACCAACTGCAAATAATTTGGTGCCACACAGATGCAATCTGTTTTCCGGATAATTTGGTAAGACTCCAGAACACACTTCAGTGTTACATTTTGCTCCCGATACATTTCGTTTCTGTTTTATTTAACATTTATAAATATCATAATAAGAAACACCATATCCAATATTGCAGCTGTAAACATTCACTCAAAATGACGGCAAATTTTATCCGTTTCTATAGTTCTTTACGAGATTACAGTCTTTCCAGCGTAACATGACTACTCCTGCCCCGTTGGTGTTCAATAACCTGTTTGCTCATGAATGTACATCGTATCTCAGATAACGTCTCCATATACTACAATATACTCTATGTTTTTAATAGCGCTCTCCATGTCTTGTCTATCCCTACAAACAGGGTTTCTTAACAGATTTCCATATTTATTGCTCTGAAACAGTGGATATAACTTAAACTAATATTATGGAATGAAATTTAATGAAAGGATTATAAATGAAAGTGGAAAAGTAAGTACATACCTTCAGTCGCGTGCAGAAGTATCACACAAATTTATCTCGACCGGTTTGTGGCCGGGTGATCACAAGTCGTCCTTTTTTTTTTTTTTATTTGCGAATGCCGTCGAATTCCTTGCCCTCTCGGTGGGTTTATACGTCACTGCCGGTAGGTTACGTAACGTCACTCCATGTTCTAGGGCCCAGAATGGTGACGTGTAGCAGATTCCATGCGTACTTACTTATTTTCTCCATGGTGCAGAGTCCTTCTTGAGAAGCTAACTGGTTTGCAGTTAGTCAAGAAATTCGCCGTATTTCACGGAAGCCGAATGTTCATTACCGCGTTCACAAGCGTCCGCCACCTGTCTCTATCCTGGGCCAGTCCAATCCAGTCCATATACCCACATCCCACCTCCTGCAGATCCATCCTAATATTATCCACCCACCTACGCCTAGGTCTCCCCAGTGGTCTCTTTCCCTCCGGTTTCCCCACCAAGACCCTATACACCCCCTCACCTCACCCATACGCGCCACATGATTCCATGCTTAGGACCTACAAATACGAGGTGCCACTTTCCAACGCTTAGTCGGCACAGTAACATGGCACTGGGTTTTTTTCACCTCGGCACTATTCCCAGGTTTTCTTGAAATAAGTTAGATGTTTCGATGCTATGTACAATCAGGATCCTCCGGAGGTTCTTTTTGATCATACGACAGACAGATAAATTACAATGGAAGTATTATTTGAAGATTCGTGCTCACTTTACAAGGAATACTCACGCGGTTGGAACTTCGCTTTGAAAGAGTTATTTTATTCGGATATAATTTGAACGTTCCGCTCTTGTGGTCGTACGGCAAAGTTTAACTTGTTTGTTTCATAATGTGTAAACTTTTTCGGTTTATCTTTTAAGTCACCAAGTTGTACGTGTCTATATCTCGGAGGAAGCTAATGGTAGGGCTGTCTGCTGCAGAGATATATCCACACAAATATAATAGCCCGATTTATTGTTGTTGACCAAAAAGGGAATTTTTCATCTTTTGGTCCTTCTCTGCCATGCCCTGTATACTCAATCCATTCTCTCACGTACTTTCACAGCGAAAGAGGAAGTTGCCTATTCAGTGCGTGATTGGTAGATCTGAATGTTATGTTTTTGATTGTGTAGAAAACACAAATAGAATACTCCAGCAAGAATTTAAGTTGCAGTAAATGCCGTTCCGAACTTGCACAGGATGTAGCCTATTTCTCTCACCAACTCCGGTAGGTAAAATAAATCTGAGATACCAGTACACACACAATGCAAAAAACAAACAGGAACTTTTTACGTCTATATTTATTAAGCAAATTTGCCCCACTTATACTTCGCTTGGAGAGAGAACTCTTTACTAATTGTACCTATAAGCCAGTAGTTTGAAACGTCAGTAATAAACGAAAACAAGACTCTTGTATGCGTTTGCTGTCAGCATTAGCCCAAATGCTTCGATGTACTTCGGAACTCTGCTTAAATATAAGTTATCGCGCGACGACCATATTGTTCCCCGTTTTATGACGTACTTCCCGTACAAATAGTGGCGCAGTTTTTGACGATCAGTTACTACATACTTTTAATAAACCAAGGATTTTACTGTACCGCCATGTAGGAAGGCCTGTTAGGAAAGATAGACGATAAGGTAAGGGGAGAGAGCGCTTAGAACGTCTTGAACTTCGTACTGAGTTTCATGAAAAACCATTAAGAAAACAATAATACTGCGACGAATTGTCCTTGTCGCAAGTCTAGCCTTCTGTATGGAATAAAGCAAGTGCTGCCATCATCTTCATCATCATTATAATCAGCAGCAACAGGATCAGCAGCAGCATCAGTATTAGCAGCAGTTTTGTCATTGTCGTAATGTCCTTATCGCATTCATTATTGGTAATTACGTGATCCCGTTACAGGCCCGGTGTAGCCCAGAGGGTGGGTAGAGGTATGTGTAGCTCTACTCTTCCATGACCGCGGCACTAGAAGGGGGTGAGTGGTCAGCGGCACGCCCCGGCCGCACTTTACCCCCAGGAGAGACCCGGTACCCAGGGCCGGTCTAGAAGGGCGGAAAATCTCTTCCCCACCCGGATTCGATCCCAGACCGTCCAGCCCGTAGTCAGTCGCTATACCGAATGAGGTACCCGGCCCACACATGATTGATAATTACGTGATTTCAAGCTTCCCCCGCGAAGTAGACGAGAACTGCGCTCTTCTGGGCTGTTACACAGCGAGTAGCTTAAATTCCTCAACAACATTTCGGGACGACCTATCGGCCCCATCTTCAAGGGTCATGAATCCAGTTTCACTACTGCGTAAGTGGAAGATTAATGTTGAAATAATGTGTAAAGGAGTGACTGATATTTTCGTTGTTAGAATACGGACCAGTGACGAACACGTAAAGGGTAGGGAGCTTCTTGATTAATAGAGCGAATATGAGCTTTTGACAGAGGACCCCGCCCCATGCAATTACCATCCCAATATATGAAACACAATGGGTTTGTGAGTGCCGTCGCAGGTTGGAACCAAGTGAAAGAAAGGTAGGCCGATTCCTGCATGCGCAGAGTAGCGCGTTTTCTGTGACGCCCGCTACAGCCTTCGCAAGAGTGAAACTTCAACATAACAATCTACATATTCCGAAATCCAAGATTTTGCATTCAAAAGATTGTATGTATTTTATACACATTCTTACATCCACTCACTACGGTATATATATATATATATATATATATATATATGACTATTATAGATCCCGTCCAACATCAATTACATAAACGTTAGCACTACAATTATAAACGTACGGATCTGCATTCCAATTTTGGTAGTCACACGTACTGTGATTATATAATATTGTCAATTTTTAAAACCAGCTATAATTGTAAATATGAGAACGACGAGAGCTCGTTGAATTTTAGATCATCATCATCATCATCATCATCATGTTCTTGAAGGGTTAGGCATGTTTCCTGTTCCTTAATCCTCAAGATGAAGTTGGTCCCTCCATCTCTTCCTCGGCCGTCCTATGTTCCTTCGTCCTTTTGGTTTATATTGTAGTGCTTGTTTTGGTAGTCTGTTTGTGTCCATCCTCTGTACATGTTATAGCCACTTTTTCTGGTGCTGTTTTAGTTCCTTTACTATGTTCTGTGCTCGAGTTTTTTGCCTAATACATTGATTCCTCAAAAGGAAGAAGCGGACCGACACTCAAATTTAGATCAATGTATATTAATTTATAACTTCTTGAGAAGCTAACTGGTTTGCAGCTAGTCAAGAAATTCCCCGCATTTCACGGAACCCGACGGTTCATTACCGCACTCACAAGCCTCCGCCACCTATATCCATCCTGGGCCAGCCCAATCCAGTCCATACACCGACATCCCACCTCCTGGAGAGCCAGCCTAATATTATCCACCCATCTATATTACTTACATTACATTACATAACATCCTCAATTCGTACTTGTGACCTGATGAGGGCACGAAAAACGAGGGTCGAAACATTTCGTCACTCTATATAATAAATAAATAAATAAAATACCTAAGTTACTAGTTGTGTTTTGACTTATTTAAGCTTATTCCTTGCTCATATTATATTGAACACAACGGGCATGGCTCACAGTTCTGTTCTATTTCTTACTTGCCACAGCATATATTTGTACATTTCCCAAACGGGACACTGCATCAAATATATCTTAAGAATGCATGCAAATGAAATATTTTCAAATCATTAATAAGTGCAGTGCTCTCCTACTCAAATGATGGCTTGACTTCCATCAAGTTGTCCGGGAAAGGGACGCTAAACTATGGTAGTAAATTTCGCCGCCACCAGCCAAACAAATTGGCAAATCTAATTATATCAAGGACTCAAGGATTTGCAGAGCAATCGTTTGATTCATTCGCAATTTAGATAAAAATATAAAAAATGTGTATTCTATTCCATTAAACGAAATATTATATTCAATAACTAACAATTCAGTAGCTACAAACTTAATAAATCAAACACTGCCAAATTGTATTATAAGTTATATAAATAATTAACTTGCCTTTCTCTCTCTATAAATCAAAGCGCGTAAATTTGGAATAAAACCTAAATATAATTTGCCAAACTGCTCAACTCGAATTAAAGTAAATTTTGAATACAGTCAATATACCTTACCTTGTATATAAAGCAGACGGTAGAGCATCGTAATATCGTTACAACAATCTTTGTAATAAATGTATTAAATCACAATATTTCTCCAGTCGAAGATACGTGACAGCCGATGATGAATTTGTTAATGAATTTACCGGGTTGAGCTATGCTTTATAGAGTAGAGGTGACAAGTCATGCATTCTTGAAAGTATAATGATCCGATCAGGTTACTGCCCGGTTCAAGCGTAATAAAGAGTAATAAACTGATTGGTATTGCTGACTTTTGTGGCTGTGACTGAGCGATCTCTTCCTGGATTTAAAAGTAGTAAAATTTCAAAGTTTCTACCTAGTAACAAATTTTGTGTAAATTTAACACGCATTACATAAGTATAATACCATCGATATAACTTTTTACGTCTTTATTTAAGTAAACATGGTATTAGTGTTGCAGTTATATCTTATTTTATTACGAAAATGTCTCTTATGACCCTTTGTATGTGAGTCCGTCTTATTTTTGACGAGTAAACACCTTTAGTATATACGGCAGTAGTACCAACAAATACATATAATTATATTACTTTGGATCATACAAAAATCTAGAGGTAGTTTATAATAATGCATGAGAGAGTAATGCAATTGCTCACACATGTGTAGGTTGGCTACCAGCATCTAGCAACAAAAGGACATAACACAGAAAGGACATAACTAATATTTAAAGATTTCACAAATAATTCTATGACGGTATAAACCTCTGTAGCTTGGTCGAATCTTTTTTTTTTTTTGTCTTTTCCACATGCTCAGAACAGACACCTATATATATTAGCACTGTAACCTGTGGTGTAATATCAATGCTGAGCAGAAAGACCTCCCTGATTCTGCAATCCATTCTGATGCTGCCGCCGCCTCCTCCTCCTCCCCCCCCCACATTACGGCATATAGGTGTACCGGGGTCCAAGTGGAGCCCAACCAGGCATGCTGTTCGAAAGTTCCACAGGCACGAGTACTGGTGCACAATGCTTGTTAGAATAACGCAAACGTTAGCTGTAGTAAATGAAATTCTCAGGAGCGCCGGATGGAAGTAAATGTGTGTGTGTGTGTGTGTGTGATGATTTGACAACGTTGTGGGGGCATCATATTTTAGAAACAGGCTTCTTTTAAATTGTTATTTTAACAAAAGTGTAAGTTTTGAAAGAACAGAGAAAATAGGATTTCGAATGTAAACATTATCTTCATATTATAAAGGAGCGTAAACCAAAGAACACATAAGCACGTTACATTACACAGCACGTTACATTACACAGCACACCTGTTCCATTAAAGTGTTCCTATGATCAGGAAGCATAGGGCAGTGTTGCTTCCAACGCCCTTGTTTCATTTCACTAGGGAATAACGGGATATGCGTTTTCTATGTGATAATTTTCTTAGGCTTGCAGTTGATGTATACATCAGTCATTAAAAGTAGTTGTATGCTAACAGGATCAATGTAATATATATATAAATATATGAATATAAATAAATATATATATCGTAAAAACACAACTGTATTTATTAGTAGTATATTGGCTATCTACTACAATAGGCACAACTACATGTTTCGGCCACTAATGTTGGCCATCTTCAGGTTGTACATGGATACAGCTATTAAACATGTGTGGGTTTTTTTAGGGTGTGGGGAAAGGGGTTCTTTTGTGGGACCGAGATCTCGTTTGTGTCAGTGGTGGGTGCATGGTCTGGAACAGTATCATAGTTGTGTTTTGCCGATATATATACACATACTGCATTGATCCTATTATTTGATAACATAACGGGGATGACACACCTAAAAAATAGTTGTATGCTTTCTTCTGGGTAGTCTGAATTTTATATGATGAAGTTTCGGAATACACTGTCCCATCTTCATAGGCAGGTAGGTATGAAGAATACGTACCTGACTATGAATATAGAACAGAGTGTTCCGAAACGTCGGCATATGAAATTCACACGCCGGGGAATTACCCAGAAGAAAGCATACAACATTCAGAACATGGCGAACGTTTGAAATCAGGAGTTAAAAGCATTTATTTGCCAATCCCAAGTGACTTACGTTTTGGGAATCACTTCTTTTCTACGGATGAGCTTACATTGCTTCCCCTGAATGGCTCTGATCATGAAAGCTGAAATCAATAAGAGTTTAGTGGTGACGGTAATGTGCAGAAGAGGTCTAAATTTTGTCTACCCACTGTTTGCATTTTTGACTCAGAAAGAAGGAAGTGGAAGTACGTGACATGACATTAAACCATAGATAGAAATTATTGATAGTTTACAATGACCGGTCAACACTACACTGAGTCTTGCCGTTGATAAAAATGTCCACGAATTCTTTCAGCCACATTCAGTAAACAACAAGAGGCGAACAATATTTGCAGTTTGCTCCTGTTACTGCAGTAGCATTGTGTAAATACACATCATAAAACTGGATCCATCTTAAAATGTTGTACAGGTATAATTTTACGCATAAAATAATACAGTTGTCTGGTCTATGTGTTAAAAATTGGACTTGAATTGCAGTTCATTCGTGTAATCGTAATTTAAAAATAATAATATAGGTTTATGTCATAAAGAGGACAAAATTAAATTACTAACACTCATGTAATAATTTTTATAAATTTGGCAATTAAGAAACTTGTCCAGGAACCAAATTAACCGTTTAAGTCTAGTGCCTATTAAACGTCCCGCCAGGTTTAACATTAAGAATCTTGTAATTTTGGTCTACAGCATTTTGTGTACTTTGTATGGTTCTCAGAACAAATAGCTATTATTTATTCACACCGTGTTAAAGGACTTTTTTGTATTAGAGACACTTTATTTTTTTCTCTGAGATACGAAATGAGAACAAACGTTTTAGGTGTTCTCTGTTAGGTCCGCTTTATAAAGTAGGAACACAGCAAAAGGAAGTAGGAAAATTGAAATTGTATTGTACGTATCAGGTTACATGTTGTAGGTGTAAACTTTCCGTAAGGTCGATCTACTTTTGATACTAGAGCACTAGCAGTTTAGAAACGTAAAACTGTACCTGAAGAGGCCAGGAGGTTTCCAGGAGGTTGAGAGTCCAAGAATTTCTAGACAATCGACACATGAAGGTGGAAAGGTTGTCGACCCTACGCTCCGACTGCCTTTATTCCCAGGAAATATTCCTCGTACTCTTTTCTGTCAGAGGCTGACTCGATCCCAAGGTCATGGTGCGGCCGGAAGATTATGTCAATAAAAGTTCCAATGATATCGCCAATCGAACCGGTGATCTGCCGACTTGTAGCGCAGTGTCTCAACTAACTGCGCCATCGTGTTTTCCCAGCAGGTATTTGGTTAAATGCGTGATGCGTAAGATAATACTAGAAGAAATTAATGGATACACGTTACAGTACATGACGGCTATCCTGCCATGATTACTTTCTTGATATCCCAAAACCAGTTGCAGTTGTTCTGAAACTTGGTTTAATTAGTTGAAACTTCCTTTTTTGACGAGTTAAATCAATATTGCAAAATTTGTACAAACATTTTACATTTGCTGTCCAAAATAATTGAGTAATAGGCTACGGTATATTATTTATGTAAATTCAATTTCTTGAATAACTTTCCTTTTATATAGTTTTTCTTTGGTCACCACATTAATGTAGTTGGTTAATAATTGGAAATCTTCGTATTGGAAAGTTTTAAGACAAAGAGACTTACGTTTGTGTCGTTTCGTATTGTGAACAAGGCTTCCAAGCCGGGTTTACTCTCATAGAGGTAGGTAGGTAGGTTGGAAGGTAGGAAGCGTCTGGCATCGAAGGCACATTAATCCTCGTATAATTAATGTCCTTGCCTTGTCTTATGCCTTCCCTCCCTGGATTCTCACTGCCTTGTATCGGCATCAACAGGACCATCTACTGAGGAGGCACAGTTTAACCAAAAGCTGTGCACAGAGCGGCGGGCACAAAGGTACAGAGAATTGAAGACCACGAAATATTTGGACAACGAACCGGTGTGCTCTAAACTGTTATTAAGTAGGGTAATTTTGAATAGTATTGCATTTCTACTGCTGTCTGCAATACGAGGTGGCAACTGTAATTAAAATTGACATAAAGATGTCACTAAGAAACACGTTTCTTAAATTCATACTTTTCTAGGTTTTATAGGCATCGCCATTACTAGATGTAATCTGTAATTTTTTTATGGCGATGCAAATTTGAGGCTTGCCATATGAAATTTTGAGTGGTAATATAGGTCAGGGGTGCACAAATCGCTTGCCTGCCTTGGACTTGGTGACTAAATTTTGTAACCGTACCTACCACTAGGTATAGCATTAAAGAAGTGCAGTGTTTGTCCAGAAAGAGATGTTACCTTTGGCTTACAACCAACAGCGATTATATTCCAGATGAATTTAGCACAATATTTAAATACTATGTAGATGTATTTCCTATGTTAAAACACTGTGGGGTCATAACTTTCAGTAAATAAATTAAGTAAAATTGAATGGCTGATGGTTTGTTTTGCTTCGAGTAAAGACTTGAAATAGAACGAAACTACATATAGAAACTACATTACAAGGCCAAACGCAGAACGCTTTTATTTTACATTACGTCGAGTTTTGTCGATGTCAAGGCGAGAGAATGAATTATATACACCCCCCTAAATTTCTATTGGAAGTCCAAGACTTCTTCCCTACCGATCCCTTCTGTACACCTTTTGTTTTCTTATATGGAGCGGAAGCAAAATCTTGAGAAAACCATATATACTGTATTAGGAGAGAACTGTATGTGTTTCAGTTAGTCGCATTACTCCATAGACGAAAGAGAGAGAACACGAACAAGACCACAAGAAGAAATCTCCCGAGGGAAGAATCCAAGCCACGAGTCTAATTGTCGTTAGAATATATAGTCCAACGCTCTCTAGGGACCCGGGACTGAATGTCAGGGATGTCCAAAAGATGTAGGGTACGATCAGAATGCTGACTTTGTGGCATGGGGACGTTAGATCGACAGATACGATGCCGTAAGGACATATACTTTATGTAAGATATATCTGGGGCAGAAAAACCATTATGAAGTAGTCTGTCAAGTTTACGAAGTGACGGCGTTGGGGTGCATTGTAAGCTACGTAAGAAATGTTGCTAGCCAACTAATTAAGTAACTAATTTCACGGAGATATTCATTCTCGATAAACTAGCAACGTTTAGGCTAGCCAAGAAACTGTCCACATTTTATGAAACCCCAAAGTTTGTTAATGTGTTCTCAAACGTCTTCCGCTTTTACCTATTCTATTCAGCTTGCATCCATTCTACATTGTCGCATCCTACTTTTTTTGGATCCACGTGAATTAAATCCTACCAGCTAGCCTAGTCTTCCACGCCGTCTCTTCTTCGGGTTATCCCGCAAAAAAAACTATGCTCGTCTATTATCCCTCAGACGTGCTACGTGCCCAGCCCATCTCATCCTCTGTGATCTCGTCACTCTAACAATTTGTGGGGGTGAATGCACATTTTGAAGTTCCTCATCATTCGGTTTTTGCCACCCTCCATTTTCTTCCTTCCCCTTAGACGAAGATAGTATCCTCAACACCATGTTCTCGAACACCGTTAGTCTGTGTTCTTCCCTCACTGTAAGATACCATGTTTCAAGACAATGTAACACAGTGGGTAAAATTACAGTTCCATATACACTGTTTCCTCACAAACAACGGTGGTTACGTTTGTGCAAATTGTCGCAGTTGAGGAAACCGCAGTAGGAGAATACAGGGATTTATGGGTATGTGGGGAGGGGTTAGGCTCTTATAGTCAGTGTTTCATTCATTAATCACTAATTAACTCTATACACATACGTTTCCATTATTGCACATATCAATGTCACAAAACCAACATCCTTTCAACATGTCAAATTTAATAAATCATATATTTACTAGTAACACGGAATTTTACTTCATGTTTTTTTCTTAATATTTGAAGAAGAGATATCATATTTTAATATTTACATTCTTTTATGGCAAACGGGAAGATATTCTGAATTTAAGCTGCTTTATAGTCTACCATTTTATTTGCCTATGATGACTGTAACAGCCACGTTGATTTCTCGCATAATATTTCTTCACATAAAAATTGCACTTTCTCTCCTAAGTTTTTTTGTTTTAGTCGGGTTCACAGGAGGCAATTACAAACCTCACGGCTATCAATTACATTCTGATGCAACTACTTGCTTTCGGTCACTGAACAGGTTAGCTAAGCTCCAAAGTGTCCGACTCTTATTTGGAATTCATTTCCGTATCTTCAGCTGTACTGACAAACCTCTTGTCAGTAGCTGTCCGTGGCAAGAAATTAGACTATGGCATTCCTTTCCATTTCAACATTCACTATCTTCTGATTATGCAAGACCTCGCTTAACATTTGCCGTATCTATGGCAACAAATCATCTTATTCCTGTAATTAAAGCGAAATGTGTGTGACTTGTTCTGATGTCTGACCAAAGCGACTGACGAAATGTGATACAAAAATATTTACATTAAATTCACTACATGAACTCATTCGGGGGCAAGTTTCGGAAAGCTTTGTGTGCTTTGCAAGCAAAGTGACGTCATCGAAGCACGAAAGGACAATAAATAGCCTACCACATAAAATAACTAACCATTTTTTCGAATTTAAAAACATATAATTTGTTCTGAGTTAGGATGTATAGCTGACATATTGGGCGGTTTTCATTGTAAAGGAGAATGCTCTTCCTTGTTAGCAGCTACGTTTGCCGCCTCATTATAATAGCAGGATCTTTGATAATTTTCTGTTCATGAAGCCGTGCGACAGGTTTAATATTAAAAAATTCTACGACCTGCACAGATATTAGTGCTTCGTTTTGTTCTGAGAATAAAGAGGTGCTATTTCTCCATGCAGCATTAACTGACTGGTTGGTAGATATATCGGAGACATTGTGTACTGCGCGGTACGACCTGAAGTTTTCAATATTATTCAGTTTATTCCAAGTCTCTAGAGAGTTAAAAATATCATGTGACGCTATTTTACTTATAGGTTTTCAGGTTTTAATGCTGGTTGTTTAGGCGAGTCTTTTTTTTTGTTTTGTTTTCACACCGCGTAATCAAAGTTTTTTCCGACGTTTCGGAGACATGCTGGCTCCCTCTTCATTGTGGTATCCGGTTCATGCGGATGATAAGCTAGATTCCGTCCCTCTTGAGATGGAGGCAGCACTTCCTCCGAAAGCTCGAAGCATTACTCACTGTGTTGAAACCGAATAAAGAAGAGTCGCATTCTCATTTTTGTGCTAGGGGTAACATCGAGATTTCAAAAATTAATTTTTGCCTAAATTAATTGTCCCCTTATGGAACACAAACAACTTCGTGTCTTCGTCTCGCTACTTGTAGCCAATCATATCCTGAGGATGGAGAGGGCTGTTTCTTGCTGAACGTTGCTAAGCAGCTAGAGATTATACAGTGTCGCAGCACAGAAGACGGTAGTTTGGTAGCATCGTTAGGCGTAGTCTGAGAGACCAAAAATAGCAAAATTCTAGACATCATTGGGAGAATTACTGTACGTACTGTAAGTGCTCAATTGCAATGGGTCTGTGCAGGTTTACCTGTTTGAATGCCCTAGATGTCTGGTAAAATTTGAGGCCTGTTAATGGAACTGAAAATAAATTTAAAAATCGTATGTTTTAAAAATTCTTATTTTCCTCATTGTCAGAACATTTCTTTTCCATCAGTCTATACATATTTAACCTTTAAACCTCTAAAGACGAAACGTATCTGTTTTATATAAGGACTCGGAACGTACCGCGCAGAAAACACTCTCCACCTCGGTTAATGTTATGTAAGGTTATCCATACAGAACACTGCAACGCAATGTGAGCACCATGTAGAATTTATGGATGTTAAAAGCTGGCGGTTAGTGAAATAACCGCTAGGCTGTAAAAGGTTCATTGTCGAACTATTTACACCCCGTTGTGTAAAATTATCCGACATATGTCGAACCCTTTAGCTCCATTACCATTACCATTGTTGCCCCACAGCATATGATCCTTCGCTCACACAAATAATACAACGAAGTTTGGAGTTGACTTGGTGCATCTTACGAATTCCCCCCGCCGTCAGTATATCTGTAGTGTGACATTATTTACATGTTTATTGGACTGCAGAACAGAAAACTGCTGTTCTGTCAGTTATTCTCAGCAAGCTGTGTAAGGAAGTTAAAGAAGCCTAAGGTTCCAAATTCTCATTCATCTTGAATTTATTTTTAAAAATAAAGTTCTGTTACACACATTGTCACCTTCTTTTCACAACAATTAGTGAATCTCTCTCGAACATCAGTACAGTCCCATCGACGGTAATATATAATTTGAAAACATCACTGAATAGGGCAAATAGGAATATGCATGATTTCAAGCTCCCACTGCGTCTGCCGGCATATTACGCGGCGTATATTGGTGATTACTTACGGACGTTTCGGGCAACCTAAATTTCCCATCTCGAAGGGTAAAAAAAATTCTCAATTTCTTTATCCTTGAATGTTTGACCAATAGGTTCTAGGTTGTAAACTTCGATTGCCCTTTTAAGTAAATTGTGTTTCGTACTCAAATCTTTATCAGTCTGTCGCCATTGTAAAATAAGCTTCATAATTATGGCTGCCGTGCGCGGCCATTTCGGTCAAGCCTCATCAGTGCACACCGTTGCCAAGTTTGGCAGGCTTTCTTTCCTTGGTTAACCTCGTGAGTAGGCAGAGGGATGGGAGAGCTAGCAGGTAACACTGTACAGTCGTGACTCATTAAACTAGACCACCCATAAAGTAAATTATTGTACGGCCTTGAACGGTCCGCTGACATTATAACAGAAGGCGCTTCCGTTTTCTTGTGACAAGTCATAACCCTGGTTGACTAATAGGTCAGTGATTTGAAAACTGAATATTCCGGTAACACAGTTACCCCTTTCACGAGTAATCTTCTCATTAACCTAATCATCTAAAGCAGTGGGTTGTGCATGGATAATAGGGATAGATTTTAGTTTGAATGTAGGCAGAAATAGAAGGAACTGATTAACAAATTTTACAGAGTAACGTATGCATTTTCAAACTGCGAGTATTATGAAGTATTCAGAGACGACGAAAGTTTCGGATTGCATGCTCTCTGGGCTTTAGGCCACCAGTCATTAAGTGCAGACCAATCAATGTTTCCAGGACAACTGACGAATCAGGGCAGAGTAGTTATTTTGTTCTGATGGAATTAAGAAATCCGTGGTCTTTTGAATAAAACGCTTTTAAAATCATGGCGAGAAAAACAGAATACAAGGAACATGTTTCTGTACTGAATCAAAATTTATAGGAAATATGTAGGTTCTTTTTAAGTACAATAACTTACTCTTGTGTAAAGAAACGTACTTTCATACCTGAAGAAGCCGAACTCTTGGAGAAGAATACTTCGAAAATGTGGTGGAAAACATGCAACCATTTCTTCGGATATATATTGAAACTGATTATGTTTTTTTTTTCAGATGAAAGTTGGCGACGTCACAGCCATAGATTAGTTTACTGCTTCCATTCACTTACCTTTCATTTCTTATTGATTTCTATCAGAACTACGGAAGTTTTCGACAAAAAAAAACCTTCAATATACAACCGTATGGAGGCCTCGGATTGTGAGTCAGGATTTTCTAAATTACATATGAGAATGGAAGTGTATGGATATATATGTATATACACACCTCTCACAGTTCATTTTAGGCACGAGACCATTTTACACAATTTGCGGAGCCCTATGCATATCAAAATAAAAAAAAAACGAGAATATATGTTAGGATAATTATACGTAAATACACTTTGAAGAGAGGCTGAAGGTAAGTTACATATTCCGTGGAGCAGAGCACTGCTTGAGAAGCTACATGTTATCATCTAGTCAAGAAATTCCCCCATTTTATGGAAACCGAAGTTTCATTACCACATTCATTAGTGCGATTGAAGGGAAACGTGTATAAATTATGCATACTTGGAAAGAAGAGTCTCATATTTTATATACGAAATATAAAACTGAATAAGGAATGTGCATTGCTAAAATATATATCCTGAATGTGGTTACTGTGATGGTTACTTTCATAGAATGAAGTACTGATTAATATGCAAATGAAACAAAGGTCTATAATAATAAGAAACGAGCGTTGTGTTGTAATGTGGCAATTTATAGTCAGCCATTAATTCTGGTTCTGCCTGCTGTCATATTTGGATACTCTTTATTCTTTCTTCAGTACAAGTAATTCATGTAACGATCTGTAAACGCCCCCACAGAGGCCATGTTCATTTAAATTTGTGCTGCAGATTCATTCATTGTACATACCAGATTACCTAGACTTCACACACTTAGCGTATTATAATTAATTCTAAAGTGTTAGCAAATATCCTTGTTTTAAATTTTAATATATGGGCTGTTCAGATGAGGTACTGTGTAAATACTCACACACGCACGCAGAAGTATCCAATAATGAGATACTTTATGAGTACACTCACACCAAAGTTTTACCGAAGGAAACCTGGTCATTTAGGACATTTGTTTGCAATTAGCTTGTCACTCAGCAGAAAATGTTTAACATGTTTAACAGTGCTTTATCAGGTTGCAAAACTTGGAAGTCCTTTCAATCCTCAGGAATTGGAAATCTTCCATGTCATTATTTAAAAAAATGCACGCTTATTTTGACATTATTAATGGTCGGGATGATGATGATGTTAATAATAATAATAATAATAATAATCACGTTATCTGCCTTAAGACACGTCCACAGCCTCTTCCAAAGCGAGTTCTCCACAGAGTGGGATCTAGTGCTTTCTCTTTCAATTTCAAGCAGCTTTTCAAACATTCTCCTTAAGGTCATCCAGTAGCCGCTTATGTCTATTTTCGTCTTCCCGTCCGTTCCACTTAGCCTACCTTCGTTTTATATTATGACAATAAATTAGGCATATGCGCCTTGCAGCTTGGATAATTGAAGCTACAGAATCACACTGAGACTATTTCTCTTTCACGACAACATTGGTTACGCGAATGCGCATGGCTGTTATGTTGTATGTAAATTGTTTGCATTGTTATAAGGGTCGCTGTAAAACATTTTACGAAATTAGAAGGGTTTAATCAGTTATGAATCGATACATGTTAATCATTATGAGTGTGTGTAGGCCTTCGTCATCCGTTACCTAAATCGCACTTTTTCTGCGATTGAATAAAGCAAATGTAAATAACATAAAACACATTCTAAGAAGAATTCAGTGAGATATTATCACAGATGTACATTGTTCTTCATGTAAATTACTGGTTAGTTTTGTTCGATTTTAAAGAAAAGTTACTTTCTTGACGGATTTTCGAAAAATTCAGAAATGCAAAATTTTATAAAAATCCCCCTTTCCACGCTTACGCGTTTTTCCGACTTTTAAACAATAACACTTATTTTTTACGTATTCTCAGGATACTAAAATACAGAAGAGTTCAACCTTTCGCCATCATTTGTTGCATTTTACTTTGTGTGAACTACCTTTGCTCTGACAATGTAGTTGTTCACAACTGTCGTCAAAGACCTACCTACCATGTCCTAAATGGTTACACTAAATTATCCTTGGTACTATAAGGGATGTCAACTTTTTCTGTCCTGGCTTTTCTGTTGCTTTTTAATTGTCATTGGAAGTTCTTGGGGGTGGGAAGATTGTTAAGAAAATGGGGAACATAAAAGGCTACTGGAACCAAGTCAAGGTCTTTTCCGCATTTTTTGGGTGGACACTGCCAAGCCAGTACAGGTTTTCTAACCTTGAACGTCTTTTTTATTGTCTTGTGTTCTCAGGTCTGGATTTTGGCTCGTTTGTATATTCTACAGACTTCTTTTTAAAGGCAAATATTTCCGACGGCACACGTTGGGTCCATGCTGTTGCCCATTACCCTAATTTTCTACCTTTCTTATTGCAACAGCCTTTACTTATGTCTCTGTTTTTCAAGCTCGTGCATTTAAGATATGCGTGTATGTTAACTTGGTAGGCATTCTTGTTACTTACGGACCTTAACTTTGACTGATTTCGGTAAAAGGATTTACAAAATGTTAAAAATTATGCCTTGGAAATAAATAAGGGTGATAACTTGTCACAACCAAAAGGCATAAGTGATAATTTTGTTAAATGGGTTTTGTACTATAAATTGTATTGTTAGTTTTTTTTTTACACAAATATTCTCTCTTTCTAAATGGCGTTATAAATAGAAGTTCATAGAATTTCTTTTGTATCGTACAAAATATTAATTTCTGTTGCCCATTGTTTTAGGCAGTTCCCGACATCCGTACACAATTCGTTCCAGAAAACGTGTACTTAAAGTCTAAATGCACGAAAGTCGAAAAGTAGAGGTACATGTTATAGCGGTGGTTCCGTCTCGTATTTATGGGCAACAAACAAAAACAGTTTTAGCAATAATTACGGTACATTCATGCGTTAATTCAAACAAGAGTAACGGTAGCGTTCCCGCCGTCACACGAGCCAATATCCTCCATAGGTCTGACGACTGTGTAAGGGACGGCCATTAGTAACCTTAAAAATCGCTGTTTAAAATATTTTCATACGTCTGTTTTACAGTATATTGGTTATTTTGTACACGTAAATTAACTATTGACACCATCGTGATGTCTGTCAGTTTCTTCCATTAGATTGCATTACCAGAGTAAGTGGTGGTAAGAGGTCTCACCAAAATCAACCAACATGAAAAGTTAACCGTCCACACCATAAAAGTTGTCAGTTGGCTGTCCAGAATTATATATTGCCTCAAATTATGCGTATTATACGTACCTTTTCTGGCTTTTTTATGGCTTGACAGCCCTAGTGGACTGAGGCCTACTCATTTTTAAGGCTTCGTGATCACATTCAGGCGTGGATTGCACTGGGCTACTCTACACGCTAGTCGCCAGCGGTTTCAGTGCTTTAAACTCGCTGGCGACTATATCCGAGCGATTGGAGATGAAGCCTCTTCTTGTGTACTCACTGCTCGCTAAACAGTATACTAACCGGTTTGTAAATTCGTTCAGTGTAATTGACGTGACCAGTAAGTACCTCGTGATACAGCGATAAAATTCTTCAGTTCATCTGTGAGATGTCGAATGACATAAATCGCTAGTAGCTGACTGCCGAGCATTTTCATTCTTACGTGTAATAAGGCATGGTTAGTTTACTCGCTGATCGCTCATTAGCTGGCGACTGAACCCGTTGGCGAGTAGCGTGTAAAGTAGCCTTATGTAATCCCTGCCTTAGACACACCAAACTCGGTAGGACTCCACTGGACGAGTGAACGGCCTGTCGCAGAGACCTCTACCTGATAACACACAACACTCTCAACAGACGGATATCCATGCGCCCGGAGGAATTCAACCCGCAATTTCAGCAACCAACCAACCGCAGACCTACGCCTTAGACCGCGCGGCAACCGGGACCGACCTTTCTGGCAGTTAGTTGACACAAAATACATTTCGGGACTTAGTTTTACAGCGCCACTGTACGAGAGTTCGAAATGTTTGTTAGTTAGTTGTGTACGAGAGCCCGAATTCGGTGTGCGTAAGACGGATTAAGGGTGACAATTTATAATGTACGGAAGTGCGATTTACGCTAAATTCGAGGACCCCCTCTATATAGGTCAGGGCAGTGAAAGTGTCACGTGACCTGTTAACAGTCCGCCTCGTTAGGACTGAGGTACCCTTAAAAATATTTGCCATTTTGAGATTAATTATTTTGAATTTTAGTTTACATTTCATAGGCGGGTTACAATATATATGACAGATTTAAAATTTTGATCACGTTCTGACTCTACACCTAAATGAGAGCGGAAACTGAATAGATGTAAAAGAGTTATGAAGATACAAGGAAATATGTTGCTCGTAGTTCACAGTTTGTTTGACAAATATTCCGAGAACATGTCGTCATTACCATCACTTGTGGTAGCACGGTGTAAACCATTTAAATGGGATTCTAAATACTACTTACCTAGAAGATGAAGGAAATAGACAGCTTAAGCTACTGCTGGAAGGCGAAGAGAGAGTAAGCACCAATGTTGTGCATTATATGGCCTTGGAAGTAAACAAAAAAATCAACACTTGCTTAAATTCCCACATACGTTGTCGGATATGGAGTCTCTAGATCACGCCACTTGGTGACAGCCATGTCGTAAACCTGAAAAATAAAAACATAAAGAATGTTTATATATAAGATCTGTCGGGAGAATACAGGGGAGAAGGAAAGAAAAATAAGTATATTTACTTCAGCACCGCTTATATGACATAACTGTTTCCTTGTGTGTGAGGTAGAAGAATGATCCTGAAATGTAGGTAACACAGAAAATGCGTGTTTGACCCTACACAAAATATAAATACATTTTAGAAATTTATCGTGGGATTAAAATATTGTTTGATGGGTCTTAATTCATTATTCGGTACTTCAAGAGATTTGTAACGCAATGTGATAAGAGAATACGGTTACGCAAAATGTTTCTATGCTCCAAATCATTCGAAGCCCCTTTGGGGTCCCAGGTGGACTTGTATGTAATGGACAATGTAGGCTTTTTCTGTGGCGGTAATACTGCCGGTTCATGAATCTGATTATTGATGTAGGTCTGAGGCTCTATATACGTTCCTTCATGGCGATAATGAGGATATTTTATTTCTGTTTTTTTCCTGCGGAATACATTGTTACAACTTAGCCGGGGATGAATGTGTTAGCTGTTTCAGCCGTCTGATGAAATAATCTGTTCTGGAAGTGTGCAAGTATTTATTGCTGTCGCACGTGGTGCGTTGTGCAGCAGTTGGTTGAGGTGCTGCGCTACAGGCTGGAAGGTCGCGGGGTCGACTCCCGACGGGGTCATTGGAATATTTCATTGCATTATGGCGCGAAAAGCCAGAGAAACAACTCGAAGCTCTAGTGGGATTCGTATTAAAATTACAGACCTTCAGACTTCGGTACTGTTTTGATAGTCTTTCTTGTCTTGTGCTGAAGACGCAGTAAAGAAATAGAAAAGTACGTTATAGGATCGGGCTAGTATGGGAGATGGTTGTGGCCTTCAACAGCAGATGCCTTACATGTCTCCAAATAAGGAACGTTCATCATCACTTAGGAACATGTCCCTCGCACATAAGACTAAAATATCAACAGTGAACTATTTATAGGACAATAGCACGTAATGCACTGTTTTACATACCAGCTTTTCGTGATGTCACCCCAAGTCTCCCTTTGTGAATTTAACCGGAGAATAAACAGGACGCTTTTCCTCACTCTGACGTTTGTAATGAAAATACGTTGTGTATTTTGCGTTATGAAGACGAGATGGGCTGTTCAAAGTTTTAACTAACTCACTTTTCATTGCTAAATTTGCTTCTTGCACTCAAAATCTGTAATGAAGTGAGCAGTAAGTATCAGTCAGCGCACACAAATACGCGCACAAAGAAAGCACTTGTTTCTCATTCATCATTTAAAGTTCATGTGTAAACACAAAATTGCCCCACAGCTGTAACACGGTCTCATTTCTGCCTGAGTGTATTGTGACATTGATACCCTACAGTCGTAAAATAAATGTAAGAAGACGAGGGGAACTACAGTGGGCGCCTAGCAGTATCAACACACTTGTAATGTGGTGTGCGTGATTCTACTCCATCCATACGCACTTTACATGAGAACCGTACAGTAAACACGAAGAAGACAAAGTAGAAGGAGGTCGGAACTTTGAGGAGAATGAAGAGGCAGGATATGTTGCAAGCGAGAAAGAGACGAGCCGTGAAGCATTTCCAATAACTCAGATTTACCTCCCCCCTCCCAACCCTTTTCTATTTCTCGTAACTTCCACCGAAATGGAAAAGCATCCCCTTCGCGCAATTGTTCTTCTATATACACAATTAAGGGAGGAATTTAAAGGAACTGCTGTTGAAACAAGTTGTTCATTGCTGTAGATAGCTTGTTAAGGAGAAAGGAGGGGAAGGGGTGGAATTTTATATACATATATAAAATGAACCTCCATAGTTGTGTCTTTTGGGATTTGGAGAATATGGACGGCAGTTGGGTTAAGAAGTGTGAGGGGTATAAGTGTGACGTAATCTCTCGGGAAACACGAGAACCCAAGACGAGAAGTAGTAGTTTTCTCGCAAATTGGAGTAGCTAGATGCGGTAAAAGATCTGGAACGGCCTGTAAGGTCTCCTACTTAACTACTTGTTGAGAGTATGTGGTGTATATAGTCTTTCTTTTTCTAAGATTTCTTCTCTGTCTTCCTCTCTGCTTCTCACCTACACTCCTTCTGTTTTATCAAAGTGAGTGCTGCTGTTTATAAAAGTGTTGGCTCGGAAAACCGCACCAATGGGGATAAGGGATTGTGGAATTGTTATAGAGATATATGGAATGATTTTAACCCCTGCGTACACTGGTAAGTAAATTGAGGGAATTGTCTTACAGGAACTGCGCTTCACACAGCGTGAGAAAGAGGATCTTCAATTTATAACATGATAACAAAAAACTTGAGACGTATCTTGATAGGAATTTAATGTCCTGTTTTTAGGCGCCTTTGTATAACCACATAAAGTGCCTCTTACCTTCGTCATGAAAGTCCCGTCCCGTCTGGTCGCGTCTTTCAGCGTAGCGCGCCTTTCACTGGACGGACGTTCATGGAAATCTGTCGAGAAAATCGAAATTTGTTTAAATTCGGGCGAAGTATTGGACGCTTTACATGAACACCTCAGTAGGTCCTAATATTACTGGGGAAATTAAATCGTCATAAACGCGGGCTCGTCGAGTGAAATAGTCTTCATCACTTGGGGTAGCGCAGGAGGCATAAACATTACGCGAACTCGCCACATTTTTACGTTATACTCACACTGCCTGGCTTGTATTCAGACAGTCTGTGTAGTGTACATTGATCAGTACTTGTAATCAATGTGTCACGTGTGTGATTAACAAGGACATTGTCATGGATCAGGCGCTTTGACGCCGGCTTCTCAACCCGGAAGGCTGGAGGGAACCGCAAGCTATTCTATCTGGGGTTTGTGGTGGTGGAGGACAGTGAGGCACTGGGACAGGATTTTCTCCTAGTACGTGTGTTTCATCAGCACTACAGACTCATCCCTTCATCTATCACCAACGTATACGTGTGTATTCTTAGAAAATGTTGAGGCTGTTAAATAGGAAACACAATAAAGTAAATAATTTATTTACATATCACGCAAACACATAAGCATTCAGATACATATTCACACACACATATATATATATGTATATATGTGCTTTTATACAGAGCTTTTACATATTTCCGGATGTAGAGAAATATCAAGTGAATTAATACAGGGCGTAGCACCATTCCCTTCCCTACTACATTAAAACAACCTTATCTTCTACAGTTTTACGTATTTTGTCAGTAATTGGTAGTGATAATGTAAAGTTTTGCGCATTTTATTTGTAGTAATTTGTACTAATAATGTACATTTCGTTGGAAATGTAACTGAAGTCAATGTGATAAAAAATTTAAATATGTCGACTGAATGGTGTTAGGATATAACAACCATAAACTAAGTCAGATTTTGTTGTGGGGAAAAAAAGAGATCGATCTCTTTCCAATGAAGGGTTATTTCCTTCCTCCTGTGGTGTGTGAAACTTAGACTCTCCCAAAATTCTACTCCACTCTTTGCGGTCCCAAACTTTACGCATGCAATTATAAGACGAACAAATGTCCAGATATAAGGCGTTTACAGCATTTGTTTTTTAATGTAATGACGCTATCAGTAATTCAAACTATATGGTATCTAATGTTTTAAAGAGTAATGTTTTAAGAGAGAAGTGAATAATATGCAAGGAAGCGGGTGCGATCTGATATGGGGCACTGTTTCGACATTTACGTGGAGAGACTGGTCAGATTTTCTGGTCTTCTGTGTCAAAGACCCGTTATACGAATTCGGAGAGTCACCTGCATTGGATCGGTCATAACGGAAAAAATAGTATGTTGGCTTAGGCCAATATTACTTTAGTATAGTAAAATTAAAATGAGTTCCAGAAATATCTCCTCGCCGGTGAAGGTGGCCGGTGCGTAGGGCTGACTACCTTGCTACATTCATGTGCCTGTTGTCTAGAAGCCTTTACCTCATGGAGCTCTAAGGGCCTGTCCAGGCCTGTAGTGATATTGCTTTTAGCATACTAAAGATACATACTTTTTGCGAATTTTCACCTGATATACTTGCACCAATTTTATGCTACTTAATTTTCTTATGTAACTTTGCTTATTTTTTAGGCATTTCACTGTCTGCTATGCTATAGGTCTCCGTGTAAGCAGTTACGAAATACACATAGTAGATAGTAATGCCTGTAAATTGTGGAAGCACTTGTAGATAAACAATGCATTGACTTCAAATTAAACCGACTGTCTCATGCGAAATGTCTGCTTGATATGATTGCACCACTTTGTTAACCTTTTTACTAGTGTGATGTACACAGACGTCACGTTATGCGTAAGTGCTTGTTGTTGAATGTCCGCCACTCATAGACAGCAGCGATTTAATTTTGAATTTTGAATTCCAATAGATATTACAAACAACGACCAGTTTATTTTGTTCTTCTATCTTTTTTTCCACTATTCTGATAGAATTTTCTTGGTTTCCATCAATATCACCAGGAAATTTTGATTCCTTTTTCGCCTTTCATGTTTCCTCCCAACCGACTGTCACTAACTCATTCAGCCATTGGACCCTCTATGATCTAAGCTGCCTGCAGAGTTAAACAGACCACGTAAATATGGATGGAGCAGTTAACATTTTGGAGAAAGTTGCATTACTACTAGAAATTTGGGCTCAGCCACATGCCCGGTACAATGCAGTAAGAGATAATAAACCACACACCGACGTCTGCGATTCAGGGAGGGGACGCACTACTTCGACCTGGACCGATGGCGTGGAAGAAGACCAAGACCTGTAATTCACCTGCATAGTCATATTTGTGTGAATGTACTTTGTAATCATACTGCTGTCTCGCAGATTTTGTTGCCTTGTCAGCTATAAACCTCAGCAGAAAACGGACAATATCGATATCACAGGCTGTCACAGAGACTTGTAATGTTGATATTGATCAGGCTTCTAGGTGGTGATGTAGTTAGAATAGGCTGTATTGTTAACGTGTTACGGATATTCGAAGTGTCGGCCTTCAGGTGAGCCGAGACTAATACCGAACAGATTGTACCAAATCTGTACTATGTAACTGGTGAAGAGTTACTTAATTCTAACTGTAATGGTTTCAGGAATGTATTGACGTACCTAGTTACTACACTGAAGACGGGGGCAGTAGTTTCAGTGTCCTATCCCAGAATACTTCCATCCTCACAGTCATCACCAGAACTCCATTTCGTATCGGGTAAACACTTATCCTTGAATAATGGATATGGCAAGGATACCCGAAACGACAGCAACACAGTCTGTAAACTGTGCCGACTTCGTTATCTTTAAAAAGTATTCTCGATAAAGCTGCTCCAACACGAAAGCCTGCAATCTTCAAATGTAATCTTGTTTGAGGTAATATTATCTTCAATTCACTACTTGCCTCCACAAGATTACATGTTCTGTTTTTAGATCCGGTATGATGGGTAATCTAAGCCCTGCCATGAAGTATAACATACAAGGGACAGGTGCTATTCCATGTCTGTCTCTCTCCCTTCCACTTTTTGTCCCTCTCTTAAACATGGGAGAGGGTAAATATATTTCGCTCTCACACTAATGTTTCTGACGGGTTATAATTCAACCACAATTTAAGAGTAGTTCGTTGGGGGGGGGGGGGGAAAAATGCAAACCATGTTTTGTGGCCTTCAGGGG
>Ga0123354_10002351_pt1 | contig 24824 bp, 25 predicted proteins | sample TergutLab28metaG_2_FD_97872 | JGI IMG/M metagenome (GOLD analysis project Ga0123354, IMG submission 97872) | Labiotermes labralis P4 segment gut microbial communities from Petit-Saut dam, French Guiana - Lab288 P4 | ecosystem: Host-associated > Arthropoda: Insects > Digestive system > Gut ...
AAGGAGCCTTCCATGTCCGAGTTTAAACTGGCTGACCGCTTGGCCGCGCTGCCTCCCTACCTCTTCGCCGAGATTGACCGGGTAAAGAATCAGGTCAAAGCGCGCGGCATTGACATCATAAGCCTCGGCATCGGGGACCCGGACATGCCGACGCCGGATTTCGTCATTGACGCCCTGTATGCGGCCGCCAAAAATCCCGCAAACCACCAGTATCCCTCCTACGTGGGCCTGCGCGCTTTCCGCGCCGCCGTAACCGGCTGGTACAAGCGCCGCTTTGGCGTGGATCTGGACCCCGATAACGAAGTGGTCAGTCTCATCGGCTCCAAGGAGGGCATCGCCCACTTTCCGTTAGCCTACGTCAACCCTGGCGATCTGGTGCTGGTATGCACTCCCAACTATCCGGTTTATCATACGGCGACAGGCTTTGCGGGCGGCGTCACGCAATTTCTTCCCCTGACCGACGCCAATGACTTTCTGCCCGACCTGGACCGCGTGACCGACGCCCAGTGGGAAAAGGCCCGGATGATCTTCACCAATTATCCCAATAACCCGACAGCGGCCTGCGCTCCCAAAAGCTTTTACGAGAAACTGGTCAAAAAATGCCGCGAGACGAACACCATCCTTGTGGCCGACGCCGCCTACACCGAAATGTACTATTCGGAAGGCGCCAAACCCATCTCCGTCTTCGAGATTCCGGGCGCGAAAGACGTGGCCATCGAATTTCATTCCTTGTCCAAAACCTACAACATGACCGGCTGGCGCATCGGCATGGCTGTCGGCAACGCGGGTCTTGTCAAAGGTCTGGGCAAGATCAAGGAAAACGTGGACTCCGGGATCTTTCAGGCCGTCCAGGAGGCGGGCATCGCGGCCCTTGAAAAGGGCGACCCGTATGCCGCGAAGTTCCGGGCCGTCTATAAAGAGCGCCGTGACATCATGGCCGCGGGACTTAAAAAGCTGGGAATTGATTTCCGCCTGCCCGACGCCACGTTTTACTTCTGGTGCAAAACGCCCAAGGAATACGACTCCAAGGGGTTTGTCACCAAGGTGCTTCAGGAAACCGGCGTGGTGTTGACTCCGGGCAATGGTTTCGGCTTGCCGGAAGCCGGAGAGGGCTATATCCGTATTGCCATGACCGTGGATAAGGACAGGATCGAAGAAGCCTTGACCCGCATGGCCAAGCTGTGAGGAAGATATGAAGGCGTTACTGAGGCTGGGCGTTTTGTGCGCCATTTCCGTACTCTTTGTGCCGCCACTCCTCCATACGGGACGGGCCGCTGACGATACCGCGCTTACGGACTGCGATACCCTTGCGGCCTCGCCTTTCGATCCGGACCGCAAAGCCGACGGCGTCGCCGATGAAAAACTGAACCCCCAAAAGGCCCTTGACGCCTGTCTGGCCGCAACCGCGCGCTTTCCGGACAATGCGCGTCTGCACTTCCAATTGGGCCGGGTCTATCAGCAGAGCAAGCGTTTTGGCGATGCGGCGGCCGAATACCGCAAAGCCGCCGACGCCGGGTATAAAGCGGCGCAGTACAATCTCGGCCGGCTCTACGACCAGGGATACGGCGTGCCCAAGGACGACGCGCAGGCCGCGGCGTGGTATCGTAAAGCCGCGGATCTGGGGTTCGTCGAGGCCCAGAACAATCTCGGCGTCATGTACGGCGAGGGGCGCGGCGTGCCCCAAAACTTCGTTCAGTCCGAAGCATGGCTGCGCAAAGCCGCCGACCAGGGGTATCCTGTCGCCCAATGCAATCTGGGCTACTTGTATCTAGGGACAACGGGATTTGGCCTGGCGCGGGACTACGTGCAGGCGGCCGACTGGTTCCGCAAGGCGGCGGATCAGGGGTTCGCCAGCGCCCAGGAAGTTCTCGGCAACATCTATGAAGTGGGCAACAGCGGCGTGCCCAGAGATTTGGCGAAGGCGATCAGCTGGTATCGCAAGGCGGCGGATCAGGGAAACGCCCGCGCCAAGGAAAAACTCAGCGCCTTGTTGAAGGATGCGACGCATCACTAAAGAGCGCAAAACGGCTTATGTGGCGCTCGGCGCCAATCTCGGCGAACCGGCCAGGATTCTCATGCGCGCGGCCGACCGCATGGACGCCGTCATTGAAGGCGCGCGCGTGGCCGCCCGGTCCCGCATCTGGCATACGGCCCCGCATGAGCTTTCGGCCTTGGAGCGGCCCCAACCCCGTTTTTTGAGGGAGCGGGCAGGGGGCCTGGCGGAAAGCGGGACAGCCTGGTACGCGAACATGGCCGTGCGGTTGGAATGTACTGTTGCGCTTACTCCTGAGACTCTATTTGAGTCGCTTATGACTCTGGAAAAGGAGCTTGGGCGCAATCGGCTGTTTGAAAAACGATACGGTTCCCGCTGTATCGATATTGATTTGCTGCTCTTTGACGATGCTGTGCGCAAGAGCGCATATCTTACCCTGCCGCATCCACGGATGCTGCAGCGCGAATTTGTGCTGAACCCTTTGCGGGAAATCATTGACGAGCGTTCTCTGGTATTTCTTGGAATGTCGGAAGAAAGAAGCGGAGCATCTTTCCCAAACTTGATTTTTTGAAGCGCAAGGATCGCTTTATCATGGTAAAACTTCTCTTTTCCGCAGCAGCGGTATATTTCCTGTATAAAATGTTTATGGGAGATACCAAGCAAAAGCAGAAGACGGACAAGAAAGAACAAGAAAATTTAGTCGCTAAAGGGGAAATGGTAAAAGACCCTGTTTGCGGCGCGTATGTTTCCTTGGAAAATTCCGTAAGGACGGTTAAAAACGGCGAAGCTGTCCATTTTTGCAGCTATGAATGTCGAGACAAATATCTCAAGCAAGTCGAGTCATCCAATTCCGACATTGGGTAAAATCAGTATTATTTGTGAAATACAGGTAATTGCGATCGTCAAACATCAGTGTTGCAGTTTTCATTTTCGGCCGATTTGAGGAAAAATCCGGTGGAAAAACAGCCGAAATCCTCCGGTTTTGCCGAAAATCCGCCGCGAAACGTCACTTTTTTGCCGCAAATTTCCAGGAGGCGAGGGCGGAAAAATTCTAAGTATTACTTCATATTTTGCGGTGTAATTTTTTAAAGTTATATTTTAAATTTTATGGTACTCATTCTTTTAAGCGTTGCTTTAAATATTTAAGAAATACATACGTCCAGCGAACGCTTCGCTGGACAGCGTAATTTCTCACGAAAACCTTTCATCCCGCTCCAGACTGTGCTATGTATGCGCGAACCGGAGCACAATAAAGACGCGAAGAGGGCATGTATGAAATTCTTTCTGGACAGCGCGAACCTTGATGAAATCAAGGCCGCCAAGGATATGGGGATGCTTGACGGCGTGACCACCAACCCGTCGCTTTTCTCCAAGGAAAAGGGCGGCTGGCGCAAGCTTGCCGCCGCCATCTGCAAGGAAGTCCCAGGGCCAGTGAGCCTGGAAGTGGTCGGCAAAACGGCCCCGGAAATGCTGGCCGAGGCCCGCGATCTGGTGAAGTTCGGACCCAACGTGGTGGTCAAAATTCCCATGATTCTTGAGGGCTTGAAGGCCGTGCGGCAGCTTTCGCAGCAGAACATCCCGGTCAACGTCACGCTCGTTTTTCAGCCGCTCCAGGCCCTCATGGCCGCCAAGGCCGGGGCCTCCTACGTCAGCCCTTTCGTGGGACGCATTGACGCCATCGGCGGCGACGGCATGGCTATGGTGGAAGAGGTGGTCACGATCTTTCGAAACTACGAGCTGAGTACTGAGGTGCTGGTGGCCAGCGTCCGCAATCCCACGCATATCGTGCGCGCGGCGCTTATGGGGGCGGATGTCTGCACCGTGCCGTTCGCGGTCCTTAAGGATATTGTGAAGCATCCGCTGACGGATGCTGGCCTGGCGGCTTTTTTGAGCGATTGGGCCAAGGTGGCCAAGAATTAAACGGGCAGGGTTGCGGCAGGCGCGCCCAGGGCGTACCTGCCGCAAGAGATGTCTTATTTGCTGAGCGCCGCCTTGAGCTTCGCCTCGGCCTCGTTGGAAAGGGAGGTCTGCAGAAGCCGCGGGTTGTAGGGCTGAATTTCGGGCAACACCTTGTCGAAGGTGACGCTTCGTATCAGCACGAAAAGCGCGGAGGATCCCTTGGGGATCGTCTGCCCAAGCTGTTTCACGAAGTCGTCGTTGATCCCATAATCGGAGAGCGAATCGGAAAGCGCTCCGGCGCCCGCGCCCGCAAGCCCGCCGATAGCCATTCCGGCCAGCGGGTTTAAGAACAAGAGTCCCACAAGCGTGCCCCACAAAGCCCCGGACAGGCCGCCTCTGGCCGCTCCGAGGCTCGTCAGGTTGACGGCTTGCTTCACGTGAACTTTGCCGTCGTCGGCGCGTTCGACGACGCACGCGTCCTCAAGATCAATCAGATGTTCCTTTTGGAGCGAGCGTAGCTTGTTCAGCACTTCGTCCGCCGTGTGGATGCCGTCGAAATCCAGGACTACCAGATCGCTGCTCATAATTTCTCCCTTACGCGAAAGTGTTATGAAGTTGCCGCATTATTGAGTACCGCATAATACATACGGAGAAGCGCGCACGGGGGCAAGTATAAGATTTGCATCAGACGCGATCCTGGGGCGATTTTGGAACTGTTTTGGAACTGTTGCGGAGTCCTGTCCGCCTCTTGCTGTTTTTAATTGTTACATAATGTAAATTATGTAAACTTTTAGAACCGGAAAAGGAATGACGGATGCCGGGCCGCTTCTCTTCCGCCTGGCCTCCTGCTAAAGGAAAGACCACTTATGCGACTGAACAAGGCTTTGGCCGAGGCCGGCGTCTGCTCCCGCCGGGGGGCCGACGATCTCATCCGCGCCGGACGCGTCAGCGTGAACGGCGCTGCCGCGAATCTTGGCACGCAGGTCACGCCCGCGGACGACATTCGCGTGGACGGCGCCCCAGTCCGCCTGGCCCATGCCCCTGACAACCTCTTTTTCATGCTGAACAAGCCTGTCCAGGTCGTGACCACCGCCCGCGACCCGGAGGGCCGGACAACGGTTCTGGACCTCATGGGCCAGGCGGCGCCCGGCCGCAGGCTCTTTCCCGTGGGACGCCTCGATTTTTTCTCCGAGGGACTTCTCATCCTGACCACGGACGGCGAACTGGCCAACCGCCTCATGCATCCCAGATGGCATCTGCCCAAGCTCTACCGGCTGACCGTGCGCGAAGACGTTTCCTATGCGGCGCTTGCCGCCATGCAAGGCGGCATGACGCTTGCCGAAGGTGAAAAGCTCGCGCCCGTGAAGGCGCGCGCCGTAACGCGGGACGCCCGTTCAACGACGCTTGAGATGGAACTCGTTCAGGGCATAAACAGGCAGATCCGGCGCATGTGCCGCGACCTGGGGCTGACGATCCTGCGGTTGTGGCGCGTGCAGCAAGGCCCCCTTCCGCTTGGCGATCTGCCAAGCGGCAAATACCGTCCGCTGACGCCCGGCGAAATCGCCGCGTTGAAACGCGCCGTGGGGCTTACATAATGGCGCTTGGCGCCGGGGCTAAAGAGCTTGTGCGGCGGGCCTTTGCCGATCTTGACGGGCAAACGCTCCTCGACTGCCATGTTCATGTTCTGGGCCTGGGCGCGAACGCGACCGGGGCGTATGCCAACCCCAGGCTCTTCACCTGGAGGCACCCCGCCTCCCGCCTGAAAGCCCGCGCGCTTCTCAGGGCGTCCGGGATCACCGATTTGGCCGCGGCGGACGAACAGTACGTTGAGCGACTCCTGGCCCTGGCGGCAGAGTTTCCCCTGCCGCTCGTTCTGGCCATCCTCGCCTTCGATTACAACTATACGAAAGATGGCGTCATCGACTGGGAGAAAAGTGAATTTCACATCCCGGACGAATACGTCCTGCGGCTGGCACAGCGCCATCCCGGCCGTTTTCTCCCGGCCGCGTCCATCCACCCGTACGATCCGAACGCCCTGGCGCGCCTGGAGCGCTGCGCCTTGGCCGGCGTCACGCTGGTCAAATGGCTGCCCAACGCCCAGGGCATGGACCCGGCCGACCCGGATATAGACCCCTTCTATCAGGCGATGGCGCGTCACAACATGACGCTTTTGTGCCATACGGGATGGGAAATGTCCGTCAGCTCGGACGCGCAGGCGCTGGGCAATCCGCAGAAGCTTCGCCGTCCCCTGGATATGGGGGTCATGGTCATCATGGCGCACGTGGGCAACACCGGCATGAGCGAGGATCTTGATAATCCGGGAAAACGGGTGAGCAACTTCGCCCTGGCCCTGCGCATGTTGGATGATCCCAGGTATCGGGAACGCCTCTACGCGGACATCGCCATGATGACGCAGGTATCGCGCAATCCGCGCGACTTAAAGACCCTTCTTGCGCGTCAGGACGTGCACCACAGACTCGTAAACGGCAGCGACTATCCCCTGCCCGCCGTCGGCGTCACCATCCGGCCGCGCCTTTTGCAGCTGTCGGGACTCATCACCAATGAACAGCGGCGTCATCTGGCACAGATACGCCGCGTAAACCCTTTGCTGTTCGATTTCGTCCTGAAACGGACGCTACGCCATCCCAAGACCGGCGACGGGTTCGCCGCGTCAATTTTCACAATGCCCGCTTGGATGGGCCAAGGCCGCTAACGCGTAAACTGGCCGTTCTCGTAAATAACGAGTGAGCCGCCGCCTTTGAGCGCCGCCGTGACGCGCTTGTCCTCGGTATTCACCAGATCCCAGTGCAGAGCCGAGTCGTTAAAGCCGAGTTTCGCTTTGCGGGCGGGGTTAAGCGTCGCGTGGTCCCCGGCAAAGGTGTCGGAGTAGGAACTGCCCAGGGCGATATGGCAGTTGCCGTGTTCGCCGCCGTAGTTCTCATCAAAGAGCGTGTTGGCCATGAACCTGTCGATTTTGGAGAAGCGGCGGTCGGTCAGGGAAAACTCGCCGATTTTATTGGAACCCGCGTCCATGGCCACCTGCTTTTTGACGAACTCCTCGCCCTCTTGCGCCACAACGTTAGTCACCTGGCCCTTGTGGAACGTCAGGCGCACGCCGCGCACCAGGTTCCCACTGCGGTACGAGGGCTGATCGGCGTAATAGACGCCCTGCGTTCCGCGCCAATCGGGCGAAAGGAACAACTCGAAGCTTGGGATGTTGTGGCCGGAAAGCCCGACAAAGCGGCGCTGTGCGCCGGGCGTTACCGTCAAATCCACGTTGGCGGACTCAACATGGTAGGATTTCACGTCCAGGCCGTTCAGCCAGGTTTTGATCTCCTTGGCGTTTTCGAAGATGCGCCGCCACTGGGCTATGGGGGCTTTGGCGCGCAGAAAGCAGGCCTTGACGATCTGATCCGTGAACTCCTTTTTGGAAAGCCCGGCGCAACGGGCATATTCGTCGGTGGGATAGACGCACAGCGTCCAGCCGAAAAGGCCCGCTTCCTCGCGTTTGGTCAGGATGTCGCGGTAGGGCTTGCGGGCGATGGCCGTCTGACTGATGCGTTTGGCGTCAATCGCCGCGAGATGCGTCAGGCTCTGTGGGGCCAGAATATGAATGGCCCCATTGAGATTTTCATTTAATTCGCGGGTGCCGGGGGCCATAAACGACAGCTGGCTGTCATTGGCCAGCTGATAAAAGGCCAGTTCCATGCGCGCGGTGACGTTTGGGCGCACCACGACGTTCAGACCGCGCTCCATGAGCTTGGCGTACAACACCTCAACAAGCGGGATGCCCGCCAGATCGCACGAGATAAGCACGGTCTCGCCGGGCGTATAGGGCTTGGAGGGTCTGGAGGTGTTAAGCCCCCACAAAAGGACATCGGCATAGTTGTTCAAAAGCTTGGCGGTCAGCAACGCGGGACTCCATGAATACTGTTTATTCTTCTTATTTATGCCCAAACCGGGCCTTCTTGTAAAGCGAGCGGCCGCCCGGCTTGAAGAGTTGAAAAAAAAAAGCTAGAGTCATCTTTTGGAAGTATCAAGGAGACTGCATCATGCCCAAAGAAGACGCCATTGAAGTGGACGGAACCGTCCAGGAAGCCCTGCCCAACGCCATGTTCCGGGTGGAACTGGAAAACGGGCATGAAGTGCTGGCGCATATATCGGGAAAGATGCGCAAGTTCTATATCCGTATTCTCCCCGGCGACAAGGTCAAGGTGGAACTCTCCCCCTACGACCTCACCCGCGGCCGCATCACCTACCGCATGAAGTAGTTACAGATGCGAGACCAGCGCCATGAGGTCCTTGTTCACCTCAAGCAGCTTGTCCCGCAGCTCTACCTGATCCACCCACGGCTTAGCCTGCAAGGCGGCCAGGCGTTCCTTGAGAAGCTGGAATTTGGAGTCCGTGTCCGTGAGGAGGAAATTCCAGTCCACGCGCGGCATGGCCTGCTCCGTCACTTTGACGGTCGTCAGGGCCTGGCCCGGCTTTAGGGTACATTCCTCAAGATACTCCGGCGTATGCACGGTAAGCCCGAAGCGCGACCGGATAAGCCCGGCCAGCGTGTTCATGGCCCCGTCTTCGCCGTGTACCAGAAACACTTCCAGCCCGGTCTTTTGGAAATGGCTCAGCCATTCTAAAATCTGGCTCTGTCCGGCATGGGCCGAGAAGCCGCCGATGGTCCAGATTTTGGCCGCCACCTGCACCTCTTCGCCGAGAATCGTTATGACCTTGGCCCCGTCCACGATTTTGCGCCCGGGCGTGCCCTGCCCCTGATACCCCACGAACACGACGCTCGCGCCCTTGCGCCAGAGGTTGTGGCGCAGATGGTGCTTCACGCGCCCGGCATTGCACATGCCGGAAGCCGAGATCACCACGGCCGGGCCGTCCAGGGTGTTTATGGCGCGCGACTCGTCCGTGGTCAGGGAGAACTTGAGATTGGGCAGGCTGAAAGGATCGTCGCCCTTGGCGAGCATGTCGCGGATCTCGGCGTCCATGTATTCGGGATGTTCCTTGAACACCTTGGTCGCCTGGATGGCCAGGGGGCTGTCCACGAACACGGGCAGATCAGCGGGCAGCTTGCCCGCCTTGGAGAGCATGTGCAGCGAATAGATGATCTCCTGGGTGCGCTCCACGGCGAACGCCGGTATGATGATCTTTTCGCGCTGGGCGTAGGAATAGGCGATGGCCTGGGCGAGTTCGTCCAGGCTCGATCCCGCGTCTTTGTGATCGCGGTCCCCGTAGGTGGACTCCAAAAACAGATAGTTGGCCTCCTGGGCGGTGCTGGGGTCCTGGATGAGCATCTGATCGGGCCGCCCCAGATCGCCGGAAAACACCAGTTTCGTGGTGTCGCCGTTCTCGGTGATCCACATCTCGATAAAGGCCGATCCCAAAATGTGCCCGGCGTCCCGATAAACGACCTTCACGCCGGGCGCCGGCTCGAAAGGCTCGTTATAGGCGACGACCTGCATGAGCGGCAGGACCGCCGCGGCATCGGCCTGCGTGTAGAGAGGTTCGACCGGCTTGCCGCCCCGGCGGGCGTTCTTGCGGTTGGCCCACTGGGCCTCCATCTCCTGAATATGGGCGCTGTCTAAGAGCATGATCTCAAGGAGGTCTTTGGTGGCCGACGTGACATAGACCTTGCCGGAAAAGCCGCCATGCACCACGCGCGGCAGAAGGCCGGTGTGATCCATGTGGGCGTGCGTGATGAGGAAGAAATTGACCGCCGTGGGCTGATAGACCGAAAGCGACTGGTTTCTGGCCTCGATTTCCCGGTTGCCCTGATGCAGGCCGCAGTCCACGGCAAAGCGGGCCTGGCCGGTTTCGATCATGTGGCAGGAACCCGTGACGGTTCTGGCGGCTCCAAGAAATTTGATCTTCATGCGGACTCCTCAATAAAAGAATAGGTGCGGCTGTTCCCTTACCCGATAGGCGCAAGAATTGAAACCTTGACGGCCGGGTGGCTGACGTTTATGCCGCGCCCATGCAGGCGAGTATTCTTCTGAACGTCTTTTTACTGGTCTATGCCGCCCTCTTCCCGATCGTAAACCCCATCGGCAGCACTCCCATTTTTTTGAGCGCGACAAAGGACCGCTCCGACCGGGAACTGCACAGGCTGGCGTGGCGCGTGGCCCTGAACAGCTTTTTTTTGCTGGCCGGGGCCATGATCGTGGGATCGTATCTGCTGGAATTTTTCGGCATTAGCCTGTCCGTGCTACGCATCGCGGGCGGGCTTGTGGTGACGGCCTTCGGGTGGCGGCTCCTGCACGAGGGAGCCGAACCCAAAGAACAAGGCAATGCGGCCAAGCCCGGCGCAGACGACGCCTTCTATCCCTTGACCATGCCGCTTACCGTCGGACCGGGATCGATTTCCGTGGCCATTACGCTTGGCAGCCGCCGCCCCGCGCTGGGGGGCCAGTTTCTGCATCAGGCGCTGCTGTTTGGGGCGGCGCTGGCCGGAGTGGCCGCCATAGCGGTCACGATTTACGTCTGTTTCCGCTACGCCAAACGCGTCGTCGTGGCGCTTGGCCCGCACGGCACGAATGTGATGGTTCGGCTCTCAGCCTTCATCCTCTTGTGCATCGGCATCGAGATTTTATGGAGCGGCATCCGGGGGCTGGCCGGGGTTGCAGTGTGATACGCTATCCACGTTTTTAGCTTTCTTCCGCTCTGACTTCTGCCTCCTCCCAGACGAAAGCCGTAAAACCTAGTCCTCGCCGCGATTAAGACCAAGCTAACCCCTCGTCTCTTCTGTTTCTTTTTGACTGGAAATGTGTCATGGCCTTGGCGAATAAAATATTCGCGGAGCCGTTATGCGTAAGATATTAATCTATGCAGTCTTGATGTTGCTGTGCAGTGCTACGGCCTTTGCGACCGAATCGCAGCCGAAAGCGCCCTCCAAAGATATGAGATATCCTCGTGTGGCGCAACCTCAAGAGACCGCCAATGGCTCGCTAGAAGGGTTGCGATGCCGGATTGATCGCCTTGAAGAGGATCAAAAAAACATTAACCAGCGCCTTGGAGAGTTTCATAACAGTGAAGAATCAAAGCGCGAAAATATTCCAAGCGAGTCCAAGGAACATGAGAAGGCGGCTGAGGCACGAATCGACCAAATGATGCCGGTTTTTAATACGTGGGTGGGTATCATTGGACTGATACTCAGTACAATGCTCTTAATTATTGCTGCGTTTGGTATAATTGGATGGAGGAAAGCAGAAGATCTTTTAGATCAACAAAAAGAAATGCTGAAAAAAAGTCATAAAATATTGACAAAAATGAGACAGAATGTAGATAAATCGGATATAATGTTTAATAAAGCAAAACATAATTTTGCAGCATTTTTTGAAAAAAGCATCCCAATCATAGAATCTGAACAGCCGCAACCTGTTGATCCCGATAGAGTCGATTCTGCAACAATTACGGCGAATCTTGTACTTAGATACATCGACTCTGGAAATCTTGACAAAGCATTGGAAACTTATAACGGCATGTCTAACAACCTGAGTGATCCAGAGGCCTTGAAAGAATTGCGCGCCAAGGCTGCAGCAAATTTAACACGTGCATATTGTAAAGCTGGTAATATTAGTCAAGCGCTGGATATTTACAATAGAATGTCCAAAGAGAACTTAGATAGTTTGAAGGAGCCACTTGCTATAGCTTCTACAAGTTTGAGCTTCGCATACGCCAATGACAAGAAGCTTGATGAGGCACAGGACATTTACAATAATATGCCTAGTTCAGAAGGTTCGGAAAACATAAAAATGTTGCGCGCCATGGCTGCGGCGAATTTAATACTTGAATATGGTTATGCCGGGGAACTTAGTACAGCACAAAAAATTTATAATAACATGCCCGGCTTGGGGGAAGACACAGAAGACGTAAAAACCATGCGCGCCATGGCTGCGAAGCATTTGATACTCGGATATGTCAAAGTTGGGAGGTTTGGTACGGCGCAAGGGGTTTACCGTACTATGTACAAACTAGGCCCTTCGGAAGCTGTCAAGAAACAGTGTGATGAGGCTGCCCAGCTTATCAGCCGGTTCAGACATGGGTCGTCGGGTCAGGGCAAATAGGTATTTACTCCCTACAGCGCACCATCAAGCATGGCCTGGGCTTCGTCCTGGATGCGCCGCAGGTGGTCGCGCCCTTTAAAGCTCTCCGCATAGATTTTGTAGATGGGTTCGGTCCCGGAGGGCCGGGCCGCGAACCAGCCGTTTTCCGCCACCACCTTGAGCCCGCCGATGGGCGCGCCGTTTGCGGGCGCGCGGGTGAGTTTCGCCAGAATCGGCTCTCCGGCCAAGGATGTGGCGGTCACGCTCTCCGGGGTGAGCGCCGCGAATATCTTTTTGCGCGCCTCTGTCATGGGCGCGTCCATGCGCTCATAGACCGGGTTCCCGAAGCGTTCCGTCAGTTGTTGGTAGATTTGATGCGGATTTTGGCCGGTCGTGGCGGTCATCTCGGCGGCCAGAAGATCCATGATGATGCCGTCCTTGTCCGTGGTCCAGACCGTGCCGTTCAGACGCAAAAACGACGCCCCGGCGCTCTCCTCTCCCCCGAACCCCAAATCGCCCGAGACGATCCCCGCAACGAACCATTTGAACCCGACTGGAACCTCATGAAGCGCGCGATTAAGCGCCTTGGCCACCTTATCGATCATGGCGCTTGAGACGAGCGTCTTGCCCACGGCCGCGCCAGAGGGCCAGCCAGGCCGATTCTGATAGAGATGCCAGATGGCCGCCGAAAGGTAGTGATTGGGGTTCATGAGAGCGCCCGTTGGCGTGACGATGCCGTGGCGGTCGGAATCGGGATCGTTGCCGAACGCGATGTCGAAGGCGTCCTTGTGGGCGATGAGTCCGGCCATGGCATACGGCGAGGAGCAGTCCATGCGGATTTTGCCGTCGTGATCCACGGTCATAAAGGCGAAAGTGGGGTCAACCGCGTCGTTCACCACGGTCAAGTCCAGACCATAGCGCTCGGCTATGGGACGCCAAAAGGCGATGCTCGCGCCGCCCAGCGGGTCCGCGCCGAGTTTCAGCCCGCTGGCCTTGATAGCGGCCATATTAACCACGTTTTCCAGGTCCGCGATATAGGGCGTGGCAAAATCATGCGCTTTCAGGCGCGGATTTTTGAGCGCGCGCTCAAAGCTCACTCGCTTGACCTGGGCCAGCCCCTTGGCCAGGTAGCTATTGGCCATATCCTGCGCCTGGCGGGTGATGGTGGTATCGGCCGGGCCGCCTGAAGGCGGATTGTACTTGAACCCGCCGTCCTGCGGAGGATTGTGCGAGGGCGTGATGACGATGCCGTCGGCCAGGGCGCTTGCGCCTGACGGCATACCCCGGTTCCAGGTGAGGATGGCGTGCGAGATGACCGGGGTCGGGGTGTAGCCCTCCCAGTTCATGAAAACATCCACATCGTTGGCCGCAAGGACCTCCAGGGCCGAGATCATGGCCGGGGCGGACAGGGCGTGGGTATCCATGCCGATGAACAGGGGGCCCTTAATGTTCGCGGCCGCGCGGTAGTCGCAGATGGCCTGGGTCGTGGCCCAGATGTGATTCTGGTTGAAAGACCCCGCGGTCGCGGTCCCCCGGTGCCCGGACGTGCCGAAGGACACGGCCTGGGCGGGATCGGCGGGATCGGGCGTTACGGTGTAGTACGCGCTGACGAGCTTGGGGATGTTGACGAGCATGGAGCGCGGATCCGGTTTTCCGGCAAGGGGGCTTATGGGCATGATGCTAATCCCTCAAGTGTTACTTTATGGGCTGTTCCGTATTGTCGAAGATCGTATAGTCTTTGGGCGGATCGTACTGAAACAGGCTGTTGGAAACGCTCGCGTTCACCTTCACGTTCTGCAGGCGCACATCGTTTATGTTTCCGTAAAAATCCTCGATGCTTATGCGGGTAAGCAAAAACGTTTTCGCATCCACCCAGACATGGGCCAGAACCAGGCTGGCATCAGCCTGATTGGGCACGAGCGTAAGCGCGATCTGTCCTTGCGGGGCGCCCTCTTCTTCTTTAAGGCGGAAGTCTTCGCGCAGGTTGCCCTTGCCGGAGAGGAACCGTAGCATGGTTTTCGAGCCAAGCACCTGCTCCACCGGGTAGAGGAACACGTTCTTCTCTCCTGGGAAGGCGTTCCAGGCGGCATTTTTGCCCACCACGAGAAGCTCCTTTTCGGGAGTCAGCGTTTCCCAGCGGATGAGCGCGGGCTTGGCGAAGACGATGGTGCCCGTGCGGGTGCTTTTTTCCTTGCTGGCGGCATTGGTCAGCATCTGGGTGAAATCAGCGGTGAAAGAGTTAAGCGACTGGTATTTCCTCTGAATATTGTCCGTGACGGACGAAATATCCACAGCCGGCGCCTGATGCGCGAACAAAAGAAGGATAAAAAGAAGGGCCGTACTGCGTATTTTCATTCAAGATGTTCCTTAATCTCTGTTTTTGAGGACGCTGCGGGGCTTGCTGCCGTCCGCCGGACCCAAAAGGCCGTCGCGCTCCATCTGCTCGATGCAGCGTGCCGCGCGGTTAAAACCGATGCGGAAACGCCGCTGGATAAGCGAAATCGAAGCCTTGCCCTGCTCCATCACAAACTCCAGGGCTTGAGGGTAAACCGGATCTGAGAGCGGCTCGCCGTCCCCGCCGAGACCGGCCCCCTCGCCCGCTGCGTTGGACTCCTCCGCCCAACTGGCCAGATCGACCATATAATCCGGCTCCGGCTGGCGCTGCCGCCAGTATTCCACCACCCGCGCGGACTCCTCGTCGGAGACGAACGTCCCGTGCATCCGCACCATCTTCGCGCCGCTGGGCTTAAAGAGCATGTCGCCAAGCCCCAGAAGATGCTCAGCGCCCACGGTGTCGAGAATGGTACGCGAATCGTGGCGGCTGGTCACCTGGAAGGCGATGCGCGTGGGGAAATTCGCCTTGATGAGTCCGGTCACCACGTCCACGCTCGGACGCTGGGTGGCCAAAACCATGTGGATGCCAGACGCACGGGCCAGTTGGGCCAGACGCACGATGGCTATTTCCACCTCTTTGGCCGCCGTCATCATAAGGTCGGCCAATTCATCAATAATAAGCACCAGATACGGCATCGGCTCAATGGGTTCGACAGGTTCGGCGTTTTCCGCATCCGGCGCGGGCGGCGCGGGTCTGGCGTTCAGCTTGGCGGCCTTTTCGTTGTAGCCGTCTATGTTTCTGACGCCAAGTCTGGCCATCTTCTCGTAGCGCTCATCCATTTCCCGCACGCACCACTCCAGGGCGGACTTGGCCATGGCCATGTCCGTCACCACCGGGTGCGCCAGATGGGGCATGTTCGCATACATGGCCAGTTCGATGCGCTTGGGATCAATAAGCAGAAGTTTTACCTGGTCGGGCTGGGTCTTGTACAAAACGGAGAGGATGATGCCGTTTATGCACACGCTCTTGCCCGATCCTGTGGCCCCGGCCACCAGAAGATGCGGCATCCGGGCCAGATCGGCGGTGAAGGGATTGCCCTGGATGTCCTTGCCGATGCAGAGCGTCAAGGGCGAAGCGGATTTGGCGAAGACGGGGGATTCCAGCACGTCGCGCAGATAGACCGTCTGACGCTTGGCGTTGGGCAGCTCCACGCCCACGGTGTCCCGGCCGGGAATGGGCGCCTCGATGCGCACGGCCAGGGCCTTCATGGCCAGGGCGATGTCGTTGGCCAACCCAGCGATGCGGCTCACCTTGACGCCGCGCGCGGGCCGTATCTCGTACATGATGACCACCGGGCCGGGCACGACGTCCACCACCTCGCCGTCCACCCCGAAATCCTGCAGGCATTTGGTCAGGCTCTCGGCCTGGGAGCGCAGGAAATCCTCGGACGGACCTTGAATTTTGGCCGGCGGCGCGGTCAAAAGCGAAAGCGGCGGTAGCCCGTTATCATGCGCGCGTGAGGGTTCCTGGCGCGGCGCGGGGGGCTTTGCAACGGGCGTCGTCTGCGGCGGCCGCGGCACGGCTTTTGGGGCAGACGGCTGGACGGCCGAAGCCTCATACGCGTCATCCCATGCGTCGTCCGGTTCCTCATCCGTATAGTCAACGAGCGCCTCATCATCGGGTGTGTTTCGAGGCGTTTTGAGGGGCGCATCCGGGGGCGTCTTCAGAGGTACATTCAGGGACACGTCCGAAGACTCGCCGTGGGGACGAAGGCCGTTTTCCTCTTCTTCACGACGGGCCTGGCGCCGCCCGAATAAAAAGCCCCAGATGCCGCGCCACAGCGCGGCCAGGCCGCGTTTCGCCCGCATTGCCTGCTCGCCAAGCGAGATGCCGAACACAAGCTGGCCGCAGACAACGACCAGAAGAGTAACGAACAGATACATGCCGATGGGACTAAACAGCCTGGCCCCCCGGCTGTAGAGCGCCGCGCCCAAAAGTCCGCCAGACGGCGGATTCAGACCTTCCTGGGGAACAGCCGCACCGCCCGCGCCTTTTACGAAACGCAAAAGCGGATCGAACCAGTCGGAACCGAGAACAAGGAGCGCCGCCAGAACGAGGCCCCACAAGCCGATCAAACGCCCGCGCGGCATCGTAAAAGCCGGAAAGAGCTTTTTTACGCCGCGCCAGGCCAGAAGAACAGGCAGGACATAAGAGGCCAGACCCAGAGCGTAGCGGAGATATCCGGCGAAAGAAGCGCCGAGAAAACCAAGCTGGTTGCCGTAAAAACCCTGCCTGTTGGCGGCAGAGCGTCCTTGCAGCCAGGGGACGAAATCGGTTTGGTCAAAGGAGTACAGGGCGAGAAAAAGCGCCACAGCCAAGACGATCAGGATGACCCCGATCAGCTTTCCTTTGTTTTTCGGCCGCTGTGGCGTTTTTTCGCTCAAGGGCATCAGACGCGTCCCAGGTATTCTCCGGTACGGGTATCCACTTTGATCTTTTCGCCTTCGTTGACGAAAAGCGGCACGTTCACGGTGACGCCGGTGGAAAGCGTGGCGGGCTTGGTCGAACCGCTGACCGTATCGCCCTTGATGCCCGGCTCCGTGTGGGTGATTTCCAAAACCACGGACGCGGGCAGATCCACGTCCATGGCCTTGCCGTTGTACATGAGCATGGTCAGTTCCATGCCGTCCACCAGATAGCCGCCCTTGCTGCCCAGGATGTCCTCGCCCACCGGAAACTGCTCGTAATTCTCCATATCCATGAATATGTAGCCGGAGCTGTCCTTATAGAGAAACTGCATCTGCCTGGTTTCCATGTCCGGCCTGCCGACTTTTTCGCCGGAGCGAAAGGTGTTTTCCACCACGCGGCCGTTTTGCATGTTTTTCAGCTTCGTGCGGATAAAGGCCCCGCCCTTGCCGGGTTTTACATGCTGAAAATCCACGATCTCGTAGGGAATGCCTTCCATTTCGATTTTCAGGCCACGGCGGAAATCAGACGTCGAATACATTGTCTCTCCTTATACAGATGGCTCAAATGCGCTTTTGCAGAAAGCCGCGCCACAGCGCGGAAACCGCGAGGACATAGCTCATCATGCCGAAACCCGCAATCGTTCCGATGCAGCTTTTCCCGATGAGGCTTTGCTGGCGCAGAGGTTCGTCCGTGCGGGCGAAGATGTTGGAAAGATGCACCTCCACGCACGGGACGCCGATCCAGGCCAGACAGTCGGCCAGGGCCAGGCTCGTGTGGGTGTAGGCTCCGGCGTTGAAGGCTATCCCGTCGATCTGATCCTTGTGCGCCTGTTCCAGCCGGTCAATGAGCTGGCCCTCGCCATTGGCCTGAAAGGCCGCAAGTTCAATGCGCGAGGCCGCCTCGCCCAAAGACTCCGCGACCATTCCGGGAAGGGCGTCAAACGAAAGCGTGCCGTAGATTTCCGGCTGGCGTTTGCCTATATGGCCGAGGTTCGGACCGTTCAATATCAGGATGCGGCAGTTGGTCATGGTTTCACCTTCCAGCAAGTTGCGGGTATCCTTTCCGTGCGAAAAACTATACGGAACAGGCCGTCATGCGCAAGACGCTTCATCTCGAAAAGACCATTTACGCCCCATCGGATTTGGACGTGCCCGACGGCCCCCAGATCGCCCTGGCCGGACGCTCCAACGTGGGGAAATCCTCGCTTTTGAACCGTCTGGCCGGGCGCAGGCAACTGGCCAAAACGAGCGCCACCCCGGGCAAGACGCAAAGCATCAATTTCTACCGCGTCGAACCCGGAGGCTATTACCTGGCGGATCTGCCCGGCTACGGCTACGCCAGGCGCTCCAAAGAAGAACGGGCTAAATGGGGCGCGCTTATTGAAGCATACTTGACCAAGACCCCGACGCTTCGCGCCGTTGCCGTGCTTCTCGATTGCCGGCTGCCCCCCCAGTCCAGCGACCTGGACATGGTGGCCTGGCTTCGCTCCTGCGCCGTCCCGGCCCTTGGCGTTTTGACCAAGGCCGATAAGTGCGCCCGGCGCGATCAGGACGCCCAAAAGGCCAGATGGGGCAGGCTCTTGGGCGCGCAGGAGCCGGTGCTGTTTTCAGCGGTGACGGGTCTTGGCGTGGATGCGCTGTGGGAGCGCATCGAAACACTCGTCACTGACGTGCCGGGCCGCGACAAACCCTAGCGGCTCGGCTATACTTGACCAATCCCAACGGGATCGATTTGAAGACGATCCCTTATGGGATTGGTTACGCACAGCCTCGCCGCCTGCCAACTTTGACGTTATTCTTGGCTTTCTTGGTTGGAACCGGCAAAAAATCCCCGCAAAAACTCCTGCTCCTTGGGGCCAAGGTTAAACCGCAGCCCGGCCTCTTCCAGGGCGGCAGGGAGCGCCTTCCCGGCGGCCTGCTGCTCCGCTATCCAGGCCACGGCTTTGCGCGTCAGTTCCGATTGCGGCATGACAGTGGTCATGGGATGATTCTCCGATACGGTTGCGGTTTAAGTGAAATCAGAGGAAGTCTAGCGGATGCCGCATTGGCTGGCAAGACGCCCCCCGCGCTTGCGGCGGAAAATGCTTGCCAAGCGGCGCGCCAGCGTATAAGCAACGCTCTCTTTGCACGTGGCGAGGTAGCTCAGGTGGTTAGAGCATGCGGCTCATATCCGCAGTGTCGGGGGTTCAAGTCCCTCCCTCGCTACCAGGAATTTGTCCCGAGAAGGACGGAGAAACCCTGAAAGTCAAGTATAACAAGGCTTTCAGGGTTTCTTGTTTTCCGCTGCCGTTCGGGGAAAACCTGTACAATCCTGGAGAAAAGGGTACCATAACCTCTCATCATGGTACCCATGCCGAGAAGATGGTACCCATAAAAAGGGGTACCCAGGAGGCAGGAATGGACAAGGCGATTTCTGACATTTCCCTGAGAAAACTCACTGGAATTAAAGGCGAAACAAAAATTGTCGCCATCAGCGGCGGTCTTCAGCTTTGGGTTACGGTCAATCAGGCCGAACAAACCTTGAAATCATGGGTACTCAGGTACTACGACGCCCAGGGCAAACGGCAGAAGGCCCGGATAGGCACCTACCCTACTCTTTCCCTCGCCAAGGCTTTGGCGAAGGCCGAAGACCTCAAAGCCCAGGCAAAGGACGGCATAAATATCGCCCAAGCCCGCGCCCAGGAGCGGCGCATCAAAATTGAAGGTACCCAGGAAGCCCAGGCGGCACAGCAGAATACCTTTGAGGCTGTCGCGGAAATGTGGCTTGAGAAAAAAGCCCTGACATGGGTACCCGGCCATTTGAAGCGCCAGAAAGAACGTCTGAAGGGGCACCTCTATCATGCCCTGGGCAACAAGCCTGTTACCGAAATCACCATGCTCGACATCGACGCGGCCCTTTCCCCTCTGGCAAAGGCGGGAAAAAGCGAGACAGCCAAGCGGGCAACGGACCTTGTGCGCAACGTCATGGAATACGCGGAAACAATGGGTTTGCTCGAAAACAGCGCCCTTATCAGCCGCATTTCCAAATACCGGCGGGAAGTTCCCACGCTCAATGCCAACAGGCATCTCTATAAGGAAATAACGGAGGCGGAAGCGGGCAAGCTGCTGCTGGCCCTGGAAGAATCGAAACTCCGCTGGACGCGGCAAACATCCGTCGCCATCCGGCTTGCTCCCTACGTCATCTTGAGGCCGAGTGAATTGTGTGGGGCCGAATGGGCGGAGATTGACCTTGAAAAGGCGGAATGGTTCATTCCGGCGGCACGCATGAAGTCCCGGCGGGATCACATTGTCCCCCTGCCCCGGCAGGCTCTTGCTCTGTTTGAGGAAATCAGGCCGCTGACAGGCGGGGACAAATTTGTATTCCCCTCTTGGAGCAAGAAAGGCCCGATCACAAGCAATGCGCTGATTCAGGTTTTCCGTCGTCTCGGCTACAAGTCCACCCGTGCCCAAGGCGAAGATTCTTTCGTTACACACGGCTTTCGCGGTCTTGCCAGCACGACCCTTTACCAAACCTTGAAATTCCCCGGCGACTGGATAGAGCATCAGCTTGCCCATGTTGAACCCAATAAGGTGAAGGCGGCTTATAACCAGATCGGCCCCAGGAGCTACCTTAAAGAACGCCAGGGCATGATGCAGGCATACGCCGACTATTTGGACAGACTGAAAGCGGGGGCTGTCTTATGAAAAAAGTCCTTCCTCCTGACCACATAAACGAACCTGCCAGAGGCGAGGTTCTCCTGTACCAAGCGAACGAGCACGAGCCGCGCCTTGAGGTACGCTTGCAGGATGAAAGCGTCTGGCTGACCATCAACCAGATGGCTGAACTCTTTCAAACGGACAAGTCCGGCATCTCCCGCCATCTTAAAAATATCTTTGAAAGCAGCGAGTTAGAGCGAGAGGCAACTGTTGCAAAATTTGCAACGGTTCAGCGGGAAGGCGACCGCGAGGTTTTGCGGCAGATCGAGTATTTCAACCTGGACGCCATCATTTCCGTGGGCTACCGGGTCAACAGCCTGCGGGGAACCCAGTTTCGCATCTGGGCCACGCAACGCCTGAAAGAATACATCACCAAAGGCTTTGCCTTAGATGACAAACGCCTCAAGGAACCTGACTCCGCACGTTATTTTGAGGAATTGCTCGCCCGTATCAGGGATATTCGTTCCTCGGAAAAAATATTTTGGCGCAAGGTACTGGATATTTACGCCACCAGTGTTGACTACGACCCTAACTCCGAGTTGTCCCAGGACTTTTTCAAACAAGTCCAGAACCAAATGCACTGGGCAGCCCATGGTCATACGGCGGCGGAACTGATCTTTCAGCGGGCGGACGCGGAACAGCCCTTGATGGGCATCACCAATTTCCCTGGCGACAAGCTGCTCAAGCGGGATGTGGAGGTTGCCAAAAATTATCTGAGTGAAGCCGAGCTGACCATGCTTAATCGCATTGTCACCGCTTACCTTGAAGTTGCGGAAATTCAGGCCATGGACCGTAACCCGCAGACAATGCGTGACTGGATAGCTCGCCTGCGTGAGTTTTTGACCATGACCAGAAGGGATTTGCTGACCCATGCCGGAACTGTCAGCCATGAGATGGCCATGAGTAAGGCCCATGGCGAATATGAAAAATACCGGGCAAAGGAACTCGCTCGGCCTACGGAAGTGGAAAAGCACTTTGTGGAGGCGGAACGGGAAATGAAGAGACTCGAAACCGCAAAAAAGAACGATATGGGCAAGGCATCCGGCAAGAGAGCAAAACAGTAAGAATCCCTCGTCCGTACTATCTTGGCGGGAGGGGGCGTCACGGGCCTTGCAGCGCGGCACTTTCTTGGGTGCCGCTCGCAAGGCCAGCGCCGCCCTCCTCCGCTGCCCTGACGGGCCATGATTCTGAACGGCTTGCGCTTGTGTGCGGAATTGTCGTTACACTGTCACGACAATTGAGCTGGTCTCATTTCCTCGCTCTGATCCCGCTGCAATCTTCAGAGGCAACTCCGCCTACTTCAGCGACATCAACGAGCGACACTGCATGATGCAGGCCAACGCCGATCATTTGGACGGCTTGCGCTTACGCGCGGAAGCCGAGACGATTTTTTCTTTCAGCCGAGGAACTCCAGACTCTTGAAGAGTGTTAATGGACGCCTTACTCACGACCTCTGCCAGCCAACCTGGCAGGACGGGACGCACGGCGGCCAGGGAGCCCCATTCTTGGGCGGACGCCAGTTCATGCGCCCTGGGCAATATCTCTTTCGCCTGCTTGGGGCCAAGCCATGCCAAAGCGCGGAGTAATGTCCCGGCGGGGCTCTCTCCGAACAAAAGCTGCCATCCCGGCGCGTGTTGAAGTGTGAGAATGCACAAGCCGAGCTGCAGCTCACGGCTCTTGCCTGAGGTCAGGAATATCTCCCGCACCGGCACCTGCGTCGTCAGACCGAGGCGATTAGCCGCTATCGCGTTGCTCGATACCAACTCCTCGCGGGTTCGTGCCGCTAATGCCTCCAGCAACTTTCCAGGAGAAGGCGGACGTTCGCCGAACTTCCCTTGCACGGGGAGCGCGTACGTTCCCCGCTCCACGCGCAAGAGTTTCCCTTCCCGCGCCAAACGGCTGAACGCCCTGTCGACAGCCCCGCGAGTCCCCAAGTGCAGGAACTCCTTTGACGAGAGGAGCCCCCCTTCGGGTAGCTCATTGGCCTTGGCCAGTATGTGTTGAGAGAGCGAGGTCATGGCGTCATCCTTTTGTCTGAAAGTATATAGTCTTTTCAGACAGTGTCAAGACGCGATAGTTGGCAGGTAGGGCGTCACGGGCCTTGCAGTGCGGCACTTTTGGGGGTGCCGCTCGCAAGGCCAGCGCCGCCCTCCCCCGCTGCCCCGCCCAGCATTGCTAAATCAGCCTCCCATATCATACACTTAGGCAATGACAGGCCCAAAGATCGCAATGGGCAAGATACGACGCGCTTACGCCCTGAATGACCATGATGCTGAAGCCCTTATGGCCGCAATGTGGCCTCATGGCATATTTCCTTTTGAACTCTGGCGCGATGCGTATGGAAAATTCTGGCGTGGCCTTGCTGAAAAAAATGCGATATTGTACTATGTTGACAATCCCGTGTTTCCAGAAATTGATAGCGTGAGAGATAAGTATTTTTATGTACACATATGTGCGGATGCCATATTAAAATTCTTTAGGAACTTGGCTACAACGCTTCATGTGGATTATTTGTCGGAAGGGTTAAAGTACATATTCTCATTGACATATGATGATATTGTTGATGATTCATTTCAAGAAGAAATGACTTTTTTGTTCAATAGACTATCTGTAATAGAAAATAATTCGCGTCGTCAGCATGATACGATTATAAATGCTGATGAGTTTGTAGCCATATTAGAAGAAAAAATACTGAATATTCCGCCTGGGAGCTATGATTTTATTGCACACATATTTCCAGACACCATACTTGTGGACGCAGTTGCCGCCATACGTCAGCTTCATGCCTTCCACTACCCTTTGCGTCAGGAAGTGAAGGGCATCACCCGTGACCTTGTGGATTCCGTGGTCCATTCACGGGCCAGGGAAATACCGGCTGCCCCTGAAACGGCAGCGTCCCCAGCAGAGCCAGCCGCTGAGATGCAGCCTACAGACCAGGAAAACATCATTCGCGTTGACGCCTCTCTTTGGCAAGGAAAGCCTGATGCCGCTGTCCGTGACGCCATGAAAGCTGATTATGACATCGCGGTGATTGCCTATGTCCTTTTGAATTGGTGCGGAGCCAATAAAACCCGTGTCGGCAAGCTGCTTTCAGAAGAAGCATATGAAGATGACAAGTCGTACCGCAATTTTGTTGATCGCATTTTGAAAAAAATCGCCTCCTTCGCCATCATCAAAGCCTGATTCCCGCTCTCTTCCCGGTTTTCTCACTTTTTCCCGTGAGATTCCCGTAGAATTCCCGCCTAATTCCCGTCATCCCTGCTCATAGTCTCCTGAAATTCAAAGACATTCAGGAGACTTTTATGTCAGAGCAAAAATCGTTCATTCCCACGTCCGGCTTTCTCCGTCTGCCCCAAATCCTTGCCATCTTCCCCATCGGGAAAACCACATGGTGGGAAGGATGCCGCACAGGCCGCTTTCCCAAGCCGGTAAAACTTGGCGCTCGCACTACCGCTTGGCGGGCCGAGGACATAGCGGCCCTGGTGGAGCGCCTTGGCGCTCAAAACCGATAAGGCGGGCGCGGCCATGAATACCGACATCCGCCTTGCCCTATCCGATTTGTTGAAATCCGTGGTGCGGGAGAAATAGCCATGTCTTTTCTCGTCCTGCACATGGATAAATTCAAGAAAGAGGCCATCCGGGGCATCCAAAGCCACAACACGCGGGAGCGCCACAGCCATTCCAACTCGGATATCGAATATGAGCGCAGCCCCGCCAACTACGAGCTGCATGACGGCGCTTCCCAGGATTACGCCGAATCCGTTCAGAGTCGCATTGACGATCTCTTGCTGGTCAAAGCCGTGCGTAAGGATGCCGTGCATATGTGCGGTCTGGTTGTTTCCTCTGACGCCGAGTTCTTCAAGGATTTGTCCCCAGAGGAAACCAGGCGGTTTTTCGAGGAGAGCAAAGTCTTTCTGACGAACTTTGTGGGCAAGGAAAACGTCCTTTCCGCAATGGTCCACATGGATGAAAAGACGCCGCACATGCACTTTCTGCACGTCCCGGTGACAAAAGACGGACGGCTGAACGCCAACGCCATTTATACCAGGGAAAGTCTGAAAACCCTGCAAACGGAATTGCCCGCGTATCTGAAAAGCAAAGGCTTCGATGTTCAGCGCGGGATTGAACAAGTCCCTGGCGCGGCGAAAAAGCATCTCAATACCCGTGAGTTCAAGCAGCAGCAAAACGCTCTGGATAGTCTACAACAGGAGACGCAGGCCGTGAATGCCGCGCTGGAAGACGGGAAGCAGCGGGAATCCGTCTTGCGGGAGCGCGTGGAGTCTTATGAGCGTCAGGCTCAGGAGGCGGAAGAGTTTTTGAAAACGCAGTCCACCATCCCTGACGCTTCCGTGTTCAATTTCAAGTCTGCCCTGGAACAAGCCCGG
>Ga0123354_10002354_pt1 | contig 24816 bp, 10 predicted proteins | sample TergutLab28metaG_2_FD_97872 | JGI IMG/M metagenome (GOLD analysis project Ga0123354, IMG submission 97872) | Labiotermes labralis P4 segment gut microbial communities from Petit-Saut dam, French Guiana - Lab288 P4 | ecosystem: Host-associated > Arthropoda: Insects > Digestive system > Gut ...
AGGCTGAGTGGACCCCGTTCCAGACCCACTACTACTCAGAAAATCTGGTAGCGCCGGGGATCGAACCCGGGACCTCTGTATCAGTAGGCAGAAACTCTGACCACTAGACCACAGAGGCGGTCCACGGTGAAACGTTATATAGTCTGAAAACAAAATAATTACGTGTTATATATTTAATTGCACATATTGATGTTATTATTACTAGCATTCTTACCCTCATATTAGGGAGAATAAAACGTGGATCCTGGTAGTTTCTTTTATAGCGTGTAATAACTTAGACGATTGAGGGAGGTAACTATTGCATAATATTGGTAATTTCAACGAATATTAATTATTCTCCCTGCAGATATACCCGTGGTTTCGAAATATGTAGACAGTGAAATGAGTTGGATCTTACCCATTTTATTTTATTGTGTGCGGGTTGTTGGTTTTTAATCGTTTATACCTAGTAAGAAGTATGCGGTGACGGTGCGACTATACAGAATTTTGGCTTAGATTTAAAACAAATAGAATAAACTTAGAAGATAATAAATTATTACAAATAAATTGTCCAAAAACTTGATCCAAACTCCGTATAAGACGGAATTAAAACACACACACACACACAATGTTCACAAATATTTAAAAAATCTGGGAAAAATCTCAAAATTCTACGATCCAGAAGTGTGGCACCGAGCAAGTGCCTTGTTGGGGACCAACAATTTTCGGAAGCCACCATTCAAGCTTCAGACGCCGGACCGCCCTGGCCCAAGGGATTTGTGTATTTATTTTTATGCCCCAAGAAACATTTGCAGTACACAAGAGGCAAAGGAACTGTATAGTTAAAAAGTATGAGTTCCGGGGCAAAATGTAAAATACAAGAAGTCTGAGATTGAATGTTGGATTATGAATCATTTCGAAACAATAGAATATCCAAGGCAAAATTGTCATAATGAAAGTGTCTAGCCAGAAATGGAAAACTGCTGTTGGCACCAAAGTGTCACTTTATGCTAGATATACAGTCACACATGTGTCGTGGTTATTTTATACTAGCAGAAGACTGCACATGCTCTGCTGCCTAGCGTACTGCGCAGGCTTGCGTTACTTTCAAAACGACGTACGGTTTTACAGTGCGCGCTCAAGCGTAATGCCATTTACACCTTAAATCGACTTGCACGAATCCCACAACAACTCCGTAGCACTACGTGCATATTTATTATAACTAATTTCCACTCAAATCCTACAAGATACGTGGAAAGTACGGATAGGGGCAATGCACGCCTTAAAGAGAAGTGTGCCTTTCTTGCGCCGATATTCATGAAAGTCACAACACCCTCAATAAATTTTGGTGGACATCTCCGATACCAAATGTTATCGAATAGTAAGAAAAATGTAGAAAATTCGGGGAGTATTGCACGTAACCCGTTATGTAAAACATGGCTTTCACTGCACCGATTTCTTCTTTCGATAGTCACGCAGGCTCAAGGGAGTTACGTGGAGACCTTCGGCATTGAAAACTTACCCATATCTGTCATAAACTCTGACAGGTCAGGTAGAGGTTTGTTTGCGCCATAGAGTAAAGTGTCAGAGAGTCGACCTCGTGAAACTTCCAACATGATTGTTCTACAGCTGACATCCCCACAGTATACTTCAGTACCTTGGTTGTATATAACAAGACAGGCAATGTACGTAGAACGTGACAATGGGGCGCGTTCCTGCAAATATTTTTGCTGTGGAAAAGCAATAAATGTTACATATTCTGAGCGTATGTCTGTAGCCTTAATTATCCAGCATACAAAACTCCTGTGCCCTATTATATTGTCACCTGTTACCTATCTAGCTCTATCATATTTTTCCACATTATCTCCTACACGGCAGGATTAAAAAAAAGGCTATTGAACACATAAAGTGTATTTTCAATTTCTCTAAATCTTTTGCCTAAAACATTTCTCATTGTAAGAAGAACTGAGCGAAATATCGTGAATGTTCATAGGACGGACCGACAGGCACGACGAAGCTAATAGTCGCTTTTCGCGATTTTCCGAACGCGTCTAAAAATTGTGAAAGAAATTGACAGCCCTTGTTTAACTACATTTTGCTCGCTCATGCAGATGTCGGTACCTGCACATAAGTGTGGCCTAGTAGTCTTGCTGTCATGTTCGTATCGCTATAGGCAACCACGCGTTTGGACAGAATGTCAGCAGGTCCCATTTAGGCGTTAGTTGATAACTGACTGTGTGATACAGCTGTCGGTCGAAACTTGACTCACAGTTTCTAAACCAATTACTTGTTTCTGACTCCTCCTACAGTTACTGTTTCATTCTAGGTAAACAGTGCAACCAAATGAGCGGCCAGATGCTTGGTGAAAACCAGTCATCAACAAGTTAGGTTCACTGGCTACTGTGATGCCACGAGAACAAACACAAATATTTACACACAACTGTTATTTTCTCCTTCAGTATCCTCGTGGTTATTTACCCTACAAAGCGCAATGGCTGTGCGTTATTTGTCATGTCGCAGATTATCCTGTCGAAAACGGCCAGTGTTTTACTTCGCTATCGCGATTATTTGTGCGAAGAACACTAGCATTATAAAGTCAATTTTATGTGAAGTGATTTTATTTTGAAGTGAAGTGAGTTACGGTGAAGTTCTTGGGGAAAAAAGTGCCACGTGCAATAGGGTGACCTTATACTGAGAGTACGTGATTATATTGTGACTATTTCATTTGGGTATATCTTGTACTGTGTTTGTTTTAATTTGTACTGTGGTTGTTTTAACTTGTTTTGTAATGTGTGGGCTTGTGTATGTGTGGGTTTTGTAATGTGTGGGTGTTTTGGTAATACGTATTCTTGTATTTACTGTGTTTTGTAATGTTTGTACTGTGTTTTTTGTATTGTTTCGTTTATGTATATTTATTCTTATTTGTTTTGTTTGTGCTAGTGTAAGGACTACTGCCACCGAGTGACAAAATTACAGTTAGTAATAACAATAATAAGTGGCGTATGGGGAGAGAAAATAATGGAATTTTCAGTGCTGAACTGGTCCTTTAATAAAATATAAATTATCTCAAATGGAACTAAGTCCTAGTTACACGAGGTTGTTGTGGACACAAAAAGTACAATTAAAAGAAGAGCTGCAGAATCGCTAAAAGTGATGTGCGTTCACTTCTAAGTGACATGAAGGATGTACGTAGAATTGTTAAGCGGCAGGGCACCAGACCGTAACATCCTGCGTACTCACCGGCCTACAGGCCGATGGATATGTGCAGTTGCTGCAAGATTTAATTGTCGGCACACATTTGGAGGTGTGCAATTCTTCATTTCTGATTCGGGTGCAGGGGATGCAGGATATTAACAAGAAATGTTGAAATTCTTTGCGCAAGTCATGCATTGTTCACTGACGGCAACTTCGAAACTGCGCCGGCACTGTCCACGCACCTTCTTACAGTGAATGGCAAAGTCAGTGCATCAAGTCAAGCAGTGTTTGTCGTCTAATGCAGCTAGATGTGTTTCAGTTTGGTACACTATGTCCGACATGTTTCAAACCCTACAATACTTCACCAAGGACTATTTCAAGTTTCTGTTGAGGCCTTATTATACACCTTTTCTTATGTCGTACAGTAATTGGCCCTTAGTTTACGTGCATATGGCTTGTGAAATGCTTCAGTGCCAGCAACAGTGTGTGTCAGCATATTTGTAGACTTCAGGGACTGTACGCAGGTACGATCGTGCTTCAGGAAACTTCCTTTGATATGTCCAGTGTCCCTTTTCAATAAATTTGTCGGATTTTTTCCATTAGCCTCTGAATTGTCCTTTTAGTCAACTGGCTGTAGTTGGTAGCTTTTTTAACCTTTGATTGTTGACTCTATTACGTCGTTTTAGTGCGTTTCCAGCATTGCGGAAAGCGACTGTTAGCTTCGTCATATCTGTCAGTCCGCATAGAATAACTTGGTCAAAATTCGCTTTTCGCAATTTTGCGAACGCACATAAAAACATTTTGTTGTTATAAGTGAAATGATTTTGCGACGAGCTGATCACTCGTCCAGAGGAGTCCTACCGACTGTGATTCGTCGTTGTGTGTGATCTAGAGACCTTGTGAATGAGGGGGCCATGGACCGCGTTGGGTGACAGCGCCACAAGAAAAAAATAGGTGAAATGTGTTAGTTTTTCGCTTGCTGCTGTAGGCACGTTTGTGATATATATTCATTACGCACATGCCTGTAAGAAAATATATTCATATTCAGGATGTATATAGTGCTCATTTATTGAAAAAATTCACTCGATAAAATTCCAGACGTATTTTAATAGTATCTATGGAAACAAAAGCCAAGCTTATCTATATAACCTATTTCGCACATCTGCCATGTTGGTGAATATACAAGTCTTGTGGGATAAGACTCATGCCACGTGGTAAATAAATACAGATGATTTGGAGGAGTTTGTTGCTTCCATCTACAAGATGTAGGTGGTGAAAGACGGCAGGCTTATTTGTAACCCGAAGATAGAGGCAGCAAGATCCTCCGAAACGTCGTAAAATATTATTCAATGCAGCGTCATGTCACAAAACACTTGAATCTTCATCAAGACAGTTGTGCGAACGTCACATTTTACCATGTTCTTATGAAATGTGAAATTAAATTGTATTAGAAGAAGATAGATGCTGTTAGGAAGATGCTGTATCACACAATTTCGCAGTGCAGTGCTATTGCACTAATATTGACTTTACATTGGCACTAAGTTCCGAATTTATTTTTTTACAGTGTTAGTACACGTATTAAGTTTAGAACGCATTAGTGCAAACACTGAGTTATGTCTACTGGCATGATGCTTTGCAAAGTTTACAAGAAAGATGTTTTTTCAAAGTATTTTCGCGGATACAGATACACAAGCCCACGTCCAGTGCAATTGGCTTGTGAAAGACAGAGTAGGTTCAAAAGGAATCGGGCCAAGTAATCGATATCTGTGTGTGTTTGAAAGTGCCCTCAAATTTGGGTTGATAATAATGGTGCTAGTGTTACAGTGGCGATGATTGTGATGACTTTCTCTCACTCTTGCAAGTAAGGACATTTTGCAGTGAGTTAAACGGAGAGATCACGGAGGAACATTATTATATACCAGCTGTGATAACACCGTACTGTGCAGCGTGTACGAAAGTTTTGTAGGGCCACAATGCCTCCATTTTAATATGACTGCAAAGTACAAGCACGAGAACCACACCAGGACTCTACCCTCCCTACAGAACCTCGTCCGACAGAGAATCTGGTGTTTCTGTTTCAAAGTTTGTGGAATGTCATACAGAGCCGGCCCGAGATAAATGAGCGCCGTGGGCAGATTAGTAATTCGGCCCCCGTTAAACCGATTTCTTCAAAAGTTTTTGGCCTAGACCAGAGCTGGCGAACACTTTTGAAGGCGCGTTCGCAAATGACGGATAATCTTCAGAGAAATCCTTTCACGCTTGGAACACCTAAGTGTACCATCACCATATTTCAGCATATTCTGGTGACTTCTTTGCGCCCATTATAGTTCGGCGCCCGGGCAGCTGGCCGGCTGGCCCGCCACTTCGTCCTTGTCGTCGTATGACGACGTGATAATGAGCTGTTTTTGGTTTGCGGCCACTAAGGAACCCAGTATCAGTTCTGAGGATGACAGATGAATGTGGAACACCGGCGGTATGATAGTTGACAATGTGAAAGGAAGCCCTCGAAGATGAACCCGCCTGTGTCATTTGAACTGCCACTAATAAAACTTGGTGTTCCCTGGAAAAGACGCCGATCCCTGCCGTGAGAATCTGACGACTGACAGCCTGAGAGAGGCCACTGCCTCTTTCAATATAAGGAGGATAAGCACACAAGGCAGTGAACTGATATGTGGGGGAGACAACGTGAGGAAAACATCGCAAACGAAGAAATTTATTGTGGAAGTAAAATAAATATCTTCACAAAGCAGCTTTCTTTCTTGAGGGGAGCGCATTATTAAGGAAAGGCGTTCGTATCTTGTAACTTCTGTACTTTTATATGCAGTTTATTTAGGGTTTAAGACACCACTGCTGTAAATGCTAGAAAAGTTATTCTTCTATTTATCGATATATTTGTTTTCTAATTAATTAATCTTTCAGTATAACAAACTTCGTTATATCGAATGCCCTACTGATGTTGTATTCGGCATTTATCAAATCATAAAAAGGGAACAAAATGGGGCAGTATGTCAGCTAATTATGGACTTCAATAAAACTTATGTTTCACTTGACAGGAAGGTTTCAAAGAGTTTTTACTGGGGATCAATAGCCCCACTCCGGTCTAGGCAGTCCTATTTTTTATGTTTCTAGATCGCACACCGTTAGGCACACGCGCCCCATCTTATATCTACCCGGAAGGCTTAATCGCATCCTAATCTACAAAACACACAACAACATAAAGATTAGTATCGGTGTTCCCAGCGGAATTCGAACCCGCGGTGCTAGCAATCGAGGGCCCGCAGACACACACATTAGACCACGCGGTCACCGGGACTGTCGGTTATATATAATATTCGCACTGATTTCGGTATAAACAGCCATGAAAATAGTCAGGTTAATTACAAACTGTGCGGCTGTTCAGTAGATCATGATGTCACAAACAAACCTTACTGTATTAATATACAACCAATGCCGTTTAAGTTATGTTTTATTTTAATCTTGAACTCAAGGAAAACATAATCTTTGAAGAAGCGTGCTACCTCCCCAAACATTTATCACAATTGTCGTTAGAAAATTCGGTGTAATTTCTAACAAGGTAAGGATCTTTTAGAGTCCAGTGAACATATGCGATGATGGCTGTTGCTGCAGTTGTGTTCCTTTGAATGTATAATCGTCCTGTCGACAGTCCACCTTTCTCCCAGTCAAAATACTGAATTAGCACTGGAAACTTCTTAACAGCTAGACACTTGCTTGCATCAGTAGTCCTTCAGCAAAGGGAATGTCTACCATGGTTGCCGAAACGACTTAACTGCATGAGGATAGACTAACACCATTAATAACTGTATGTGTTTTCTTGCTCGCATGTGATGTTTCCGGGCTCTTTCTTAGCCCAGAAAAAAGTTTCGTCATTAGAAGACCGCACAGTCCGTCGATTTGTTGTGTTGATTCTTGCGGTTAAACTCGAAGGTACAATCAGCCACATGTACGTCATCACTGTGAAGTAGCAAGTAGCTAGTATTTGATGCAGTTCTTTTACCTCGATCATTCATTTCGTTTTTGCTGATTCCACATGTGCCTGTAGGTCTAACAGTCCTTTATTGGCAACTGACACTAATGTCTCTAGAAGTCGAATTCGTTACGGCCACCAGGTAAACACGATTTTTTTTAAATCATCCGTAAATTTGTATCTACGCTTTGTCATTTCTGAACAGCAACAGATAACAGCAACAATGGATTAAAATTCCTCACCCCAAGAAGCAGAACTAATGAATGGCAGACGTATTCATTATTCACAGACCACTCATTTAAGTATAACATGCAGTTACCACTGTGTTAGCTTGGCGATACAATGCAGGAAGTGGGAAGTCCTGAGATACAGAAAAATTTGACACTTTTATTATCCTTTTCCCTACTAAAACAGAAACAAAATTGACAGAAAGAAGGAATGAATTGGAGAAATGATTATGTTAATAAGATATCCTACTGTGACTTGCAGACACAGTTCTCTTCCGTCGCTCGTAATGGCTTCGTGAGAAGAAATTTTGTCTGCCTTTCCCCTCACGTTAACGTAAATTTCTTTACTTGGAGGCCGACAAGCGTCAAAAATGGGTGATAATTTACTTATTAAGGTTTATTTATCGTAATTATAAGATATCTTTTACGACTCTAATGTAACAGGAGAACATCGCCAACATTTTCAGATCGCGTTCAGAATCTTGACATTATGATGTGATTTGCCAAAACAGCTTGTTCTTTCAGAGCATACCAGTGAAGTATTCTGCAAAACTTGAAAAAGTATGATGTATATATTAGTATTTTTTAATCCGCCAAGTGCATTTATATTTTACCTTTGTGAATTTGTCACTCTTCCATACACTTCGAATTCTTCGCCAATCCTCAACCTTACAAATCCTCTTAGTTCACTGTTCTTACAGTAATCCACACACTTAAGGATGAAGGACATTCGAAAATAAGGATGAAACACAGTAATACTCTTGCAGAGCACTGAGAAACATCGAATAATATGTGAAATGCCAAGAGTTCATTACTTATAGCCTCGGAGAGAAATTTTCGTAGGACTTGGAGCCTTATACTTTATATATATATGAACCATTTGAAGAAACGTTTATCTTCGTTCATGGCTGTAATTAATTAATTAATATTGTGAGTTCAGTTTGTAGTAACATCGATTAATGATAAGCCGAAAAAATTCGACTTTAATGTCTGCGCGTAAATTTTATCTTTTAAAAAGAGGAGATGTCTGGGAAAAGAGAAGGTATGGTAACTCTGATAGTAAGGAGTTAGGTATGTTAACACTTAACGTCGAACACAACTATATTTGTTTTCATTACAAGGACTTTAAAACAACGACATGTTTCGGCCCTATATGTGGGCCATCATCAGGTTGTGGTTGTGTTATACAAATTCACTTTGTTTCGTAGCACTGAGAGTCGTGGTTCACTGTAACATGGGTTGACTATGTCAATGTAGATGTAGATAAGACTTGTTGCTTGCACTGTTACACAATTTCCCCGTGTGGGGACACGTCTTAAGTATGTTAATACCTCAGTCTCGTATGGGGAGGAATGCGGTTGTAAGTCGACACAATCATAGGAGCAGGCGTGGAAATCCATCCCCACCACACGGGCAAAGCTACAGCCAGAAAAATGACCAGCCTCAACTCAGCTGCATATGCACAACCCTCGGTCAACATATAATTAAACATGTTAGAAAGTGATAACGAACAATATCAAGGACACGACTGGATCATATCTCAGCTACTTAGCGCCGCAACACAAGGCGTAACCTATATTATTCTCACTGATTGCACATATTCTTGTCCTAGCTTAAGTAATTATACTTATATATTATATTATATTACACCCTCTAGCATAAGATACAGTCCCCATGGGGAATAAAGAAAAACGATATCCAACCAGATACACCCGGGACCATGGTACCCTGTGATATAATGAGATCTCGAACTCGCCCCATTACAACCCAAAACCACTACACGCATGCTAGTATAGCCTAAGCTGAAAGTCTAACCACAACCTGATGATGGCCCAAATATAGGGCCGAAACATGTCGTTGTTGTAAACTCCTTGTATTAAAACAAACATAGTTGTGTTCGGCGTTAAGTGTTAACAAAACTAACTCCTTACTATTGTACAAAACGCAACGGGGATGACGCACATTAGAATGGTAACTCTGAGCCAATCCCGGTGGCTGCGCGGTCTAAAACGTGGGTCGGCTGTTCGCTTGCTGGGATTGCGGGTTTGAATCCCGTCGGGAGCATGGTTGTATGTCTCCTCTGAGTGTTATGTGGGTCAGTTGGAAGTCTCAGCGACGGACAGATCACTTGTCCAGTGGAGCTATACTGAGTGTGTGTGTGTGTTTGATCTCGAAACCTCAACAATGAGGAGGCCTAGCCCACCAGAGGGCTTGACACAAGATGGAATGGTTGACTGATCGTTTGCCCTAAAGTGAGTGACTCACGTGACCACACAACCACTTCTGCTATGAAGAATGTGGCACGAATTTCCTCCGAAATACACTTAACTCAGCCCCTGCCTCACGGTGAAAACTCCTCAACATTGGATTAACATAGTAACCCAGTCACTATGACCGCTTAAAATCAGTCGCAATGGGACATAAAAATCCTTGAAATGGTAGCGAAATCAAAATATTTCCTTCGAGTAAGGTGATTCAGTCTTGTCTGGAAGGTTGTAGGTTCGTGTTTTGGCTTTGACGCCGACTGTGCTCACTGAGGTATTCTGTGGCTTCCCTCCCTTCCCTGCGGCGAATGCTGAGGTCGTTGACGTTGCTCATACCTTAAACTCTTCCTCCTCGTTCTTCCAAATTCATTGCTAACCAATCACTAGACACTGTGTAGCACCTCAGTTACTGACGGCATCGTCCAGTAAACCACTAATACATATATTTCAGAAAGACGGTAGCGTCTAGAATTATATTTAAAAAAATCTATTAATTTAAGCCCTACTTTTACCCTAATTTTAGTAAAAAATTGTTTGCGATAAGATACTCAATTTGATTATCTCGCGGTAAAATGCACTTGGTAAGATTTCCTCTGTTGTACGAAGGTGAAGCGTGGCTGTGATTGGAGGAAGTAGACTGAACCAAAGTTTTTAACATGAATGCAAAAACATTTATGAATACAAAAAAAACATCATATTGTAAAATGAGCCACTCTGTGTTTGATGCACGAGAGCACTGGGCCCATACGCGGGACTTGAGATGTGGTGTCTTAGTAGCCAAAAGCAATTATTACGGATAAACTGAGAAAATTCCTGAAATTAACCCCCACCCCCCGAAACTACAAATTGGCGTCAGCTATATCTAAATACTTGGAAACCATATGTAGCTGACATATTTTGCCAGCGGTGCACAGATTTTGGCGCTTGTTCCACGTACGACTAAATTTTATGCGATGGGGCCTAATATTTTCAGCATAATTAATGCAGCGTTTCTCCCTTATATTCGTATATCACTGGGCATATTTCGAGCATATAGAACCAGAAAATAGTGAGGCTTACAGGTCACAGCAGCATAACGTGGGTCCCCAGCGTGGAACTTGCTGCATGCCACTCTTATGGCTGTTGGAATTTGGAGGTGGCTTCGAGATTTGGGGGAAATTGGTAGGTCCGTGTATTGTGCTATAATCCGTTATTCTAATCAGTAATGGAAATGACTGAGTGATGCTCATAATGCAGTGCAATTCCAGAGACTCCTGTTGTGACAGAAAATATAGACACATTACTTAATGCGCAGATCTAAAGAAGTTTCGACAAGAATTCGAAGACACTTCCTGTTTACATGTAACATTCCGAGGTTTGCATGGAAGGGGTAAATCTGTTGACTGTGACGAAACTAGGTGGGTCACTCTAGGAGTGCCTCAGAGTATGACAATATAAACTCTAGTTGATGTCAAGTCTTGTCTTCTCAGTAATGGTAACAATGAGACGGGAATTGAGGCTGATGGCAGTTGATAAGGGAGTGCTTATAAGATATTTGGACACAATAAGGACGAATTGCCAGGAAGATGGAAAAAAATTAAATAGTGTGGAGCTTCGTGGTTTGTAGTTTCCTTCCAGTATTATTAGGGTGATCAAATAACAGCCGATGACGCGTTCGGGTAGTGCGCTCGTGGGGAAGAACAGTAATGCTTACAAGGTTTCGGCAGAGAAATCTGAAAGAAAACGACAGCTTTCAGACCTAAGCGTGGATGAGAGGATAATATTAGAATGGAGCTTCAAGAAATAGAATGGTATGACTTGTATTCGATAAGCGTGACCCAGAACAGGTACAAGCGGCATGCCGTGATGCTTATATTAATGAAACTTCCGGTCGTATTAAACGCTGGAAATTTCTTGACTGCCTGAAAATATATTATATCCTCAAAAACGACTCTGCTGTGTGGATTTACACGGAGTTAGCCGTTTTCTCAATTCGTTAGAAGTTCAAGGACGAAACGTTAAGAGCTAGCGGGAAAGCATTGCGGTTGCTGGTCAGCCGCGTGTAAAAACTGTTCCCATAAAGTACAAATAGTGGAGGCCATGTCCGTCCATGGCCCACTGAGACAGCGTGCTGCGTGGGTTGTTGCAGACAATATTCAGAGAGGCGAGGCTATAATCGGAGTGTGATACGATTCTGCTGTTGTTCTGCCCTGTATAGGAAGTCACCGGCTTTTTGCAAGCTTTCATTAAACATTTGAGGTCTGAATTTCATGTAACAAATATTTAAAAACCGAGTCCCTACCTCACAGTACACACATTTTCAATTACAGTCACTATTTAGTTAAAGCTGTTTAGAAAAACAATTGCTTTTTTTTTTAGAAACCTACGAAATACATAGAGCGGAAAAAATTAAGAGACTCTTAATGTTACAGTAAGTGGGGCTTGTACACTAATGGACTTGTAAGATGCTAAATATAACTGTGTGTGTCTTTGTGTACCCTGATTTAATTATGGGCGACGTGGGCACCAAATAACGACTGTAAAAGGCAGGTACTCAACTTCTTTGGTATCTTGAATACTTTCAAGTCCCATATCTTAGTTCATCGAAGGTAATATCTAACTCATTTCATGGGGTAAAGTCTTTTTGAGAACCTAATATTTCCTCTAATCAAGAAATTCCCCGCGTTTTTATGGAACCCGAAGGTTAATTACTATATTCAAAAAGCCCACCACTTCTCCCTGTCCTAGGCCAGACGAACCCAATTGACGTCTCCCGCATCATCATCCCCCTTCTCGAAGACGCATCTTAATAATAGCTTGCCATGTACTGCTACGCCTTCCGTGTGGTCTCTTGCCTCACGTTTCCCTATCAAAACACTAGATGTACCTTTTTTCTTCCCCGTAGAAGCCACAAGCCCTGCCCACCCCATTATTCTTTGTTTGATCACTCCAACCATATTTGATATGGCTTTAAAATCACGCAGTTCCTCACTGTTCAATTTTTCCCCACTCCCCCGTTATTTCCTCCCTCTTAGTCCCAATTATCTTCCTCAACCCACGTCTCGCACCCATATAACACCACAGGTGCTTTTGTAAGAGGAAAAATCTATTGATACAGAATTCATGGCTTTACACATATGGGTATGAAGTTATTTAACGATGCTATCAGTAGATATATGTCAAATACTAGGATAATTAGTGAACAATGGATTGGTAAGTATGTAGAAAGAAAGTTCGTGGCCTAATTTAACTCGCTGTCCGGCATTTAACTTCAGGAACTCAGGGCAACTGTACGGAACGCCAATCAGCGTGAGCCGGTCGTCCGGTGCTGTGCCCACATGACTGCGTCCGGCGCTGTGCCCACATGACTGCTGTATGACATCACGGATTGCGTCATTATTTACCGTCGTAACATCGTTTATTTTTCATAAAGTCAGCGTCGTTACAGGCAACGGATCGCTCTCAAAAATTACGCGTAGAGAAAAATTTGTGAGGAATTTGTTCGAAAAACCAGCATTTATATCGGCTTCGTATCAGCAATCTATCACATCCTGGATAAAATGTATTGTAACGTAACTATTCCTTCGACTTTTGCTTTGGACTTCCATCAGGTTTTAGATTTGAGTGTCTTTTGTTTGGTCATCTCAGAGTGGAACAACACTCATTCAGTGAAAAAGTTGGTATGGGTTTTGTGTGAAATTTAAAATTGAGTACCGGTAAATCATAACGGTTTTTACACAACTGTTGTGTGTGTGTGTGTGTACTTCAGATATGACTTAGGACAGAAGAACAGATATAATGAGACAGGGTCTTGCATTCCGATAAGTAGGCTGCTAGTTCCTCTGTAACTTTGAGAACTAGCTGCCAGACGAAACGATGCCACATTTTGGATGACGATATTCTCCTTAGGTGCCGACATGATAATTTCATATATACAGGGTGTTCCCGAGGGATTGTACCGAACATCGAGAGAACGTTACTCACGTTAAATTACGTCGATATAACCAAAAAGATTTAAATCCGAAATGGGACGTTAACGGAGATAATGGCGAGAGAAATTTTAAAGAATTTGAGACGCTATATCTTTATTGATTACCAAATACATATTAATATCAACGGAAATTTGTAGCTTTTGTAATGTTGACAGCTGTACTTAACATCTAATTAACATTTGAGTGACGGACGTAAGGCATTTAAATTAAGCTATAAAATCTCGCACTATTTTCATGAAGGCATTCTTAGTGTTCTGTGTACTGTACGTAACTCATGGTTATCCAGCACCATTGAATACTTATTTAACATAATCGACTGCATATTCTGGTATGCTACTTGCCAGTACTAAATTGTTCTCTTCACAGTAGTTATAAATTATATATATATATATATATATATATATACACACACACACATACATACATACATATGTATGTATGTATATATGTATGCGCGCGCGTATGTGTGTGTGTGTGTGTGTGTGTGCGCGCGCGCTTGTTTCTCGCATTATACGTCAGTTTTTGTTATAGATCAGAAAATCAATGGAACTATTCGCAAAGGGCGCAAATACTCTTCTCAGGTACTTTCATTCACAAAATATATTTTTTAATCTATAACATCAAACAAACTGATTCCTGTACATTAAACAGAGAAGACACACCGCGATCAGTCATACCTTTCATCTATATTTACTCTTCCGTAGATAGTGACTTAACGTCCATTATGTCTACGGTTTCCGTAAATGAACGCAACGAAATATTACCCACATGTAATTTGCTCTATTTTGCTTCACTAATTAACTTCGCTCTACCGCCACGAGAATTTCCGAATTCTTTTGCTTGCTACCGTCAATAACTCTACCGTTTGACACTCATTGTAGACCACCGGTTGCCCTCGAGAATGTCATGCAGGCTGAAGGTAATAAGATCTTTATATTCTTTAACACTAAGTTTGTAGAATATCATATTTTAATAATGAAGGCATTTTGTTGAATTTGTCACCGTGTAGAATGGTAGTAATTTGCTGACTTTTCAGAATAAGTGCTGTCTTCATCTTCAGGGCTGAAGATTCTTCTGAAACGTCGGTAAATTTCTACCAGACTGTAGGACGTCACATATCAGAAGACAAGTTCAAATATAAAATATTTACAAAATTGAGGCTAAAGAAAATACAAATTAATGGTTGTTTCTCGATTTTTCAATTAATACAACACCATAAATATTTGCATATTCATTTGTTAATCACATTCAGTAAATTAATATAAATAATCCACCGTGTTGTATTAATCGTAGAATCAATAATCAGACATTGATTGAAAAAATGACGGGTTAAGGTTAACAACCCCCACCCTTCCGGAAAAAGGACTATAAAGCAACATTAAGGCCTGAGCGTGTGTGCTCAAGATCTAGACGACACTGACTTTTAAAACTGCGTGGCTATTTTCTGTTTCGCTATTTGAACATTATGCTGTCCTGAACGAAAGTTTTTTTTTTTTATAAAATGTTCTACCGTTACGCAATTTATTCCAAGTAATGATCTCAGAATTACAGTCATCAAAATTATGTTGCGCATGCATTCGCTCGTAGATTTTTTTTTATAGTTTCAACTTTAACATTGATTTTTAAGTGAATGCTTATGTAGATCATTATTTTATAGTTTTAATTTTCAACGTCAATTTTCTATGAACGCGATATGTGCATCATTACTTTAAGGTTTATATATTCAACATCGATATGTAGGTCACTATTTTATAGTTTAAACTTCAACATCGATTTTTGTGTGAAAGCGATTTAAAAACAATTTTAGAACCAGAATTACTTAGACTTCCCTTTCGTGGTTATGTGACTTCTAGTTATGATAATGCAATTACAGCTTTCATAGTCGTCTTTCCTGTATGTACTATTTGAATCCTGACTTTAGAATCTACATAAATACAATTATTTGTCTCATAAATATGATTTAAGATCACGAATTTAAAATCTAAACTATAAGATCTAATTCATATAAATATAGTTCGAATTTGTGTTTGCAGAGTTTCAATTAACGAATGCCTTTTTTTAAGTGAATAAATTTAGAATCGTAATTTAAATACTCAGTTGTCAAGGATCCCACTGAAAAGATCGCGATTTAAAAATTAATTTTTATAACTTAAAAAGATTTTAATACAAAAGCGAGCCACCGTTTCATCTTTTCTATTCCTTGCAGTAAGATATTTTCCTGTGGTAACAATTATTACATTAGGACTTTGTAGACACTGTCAAGGATAGTTCATACAGTTGCCCAGAATAGTGTCACAGGTCAAGTTTCAAGCGTCTTTCAGAGAAGTAATGACACATTCAATCCTGAAAATCATGAAAGCCACTAATTTGATCTATGCGGTCAGGAATTGCCTGGGACATAGACAATCATGAGTGAGCTTTCCGTAGTTTTGCTCAATCCATTTAGACAAATTCCCATATATTATCGTTCTTTGGCTCTTATCTTCTTTTTATACATTCATTCTAATTTGTTATTTGCTGACCATTTTGATATTCGACAGTAGAGTTCTCTGATGTAGCGTGGTAAAATAAGCCACAATTAATACCATTACTAAACACAAACCCTTAATTTGTAACATAAATTTTTGACGGTTTTTTTTCACACGAATAATAGACTAATATTAACAAGAGATTTTTCCATCGTCACCAAAATTTGTCACAATCGCGACGTTTCGGAAGCTAATTACTTCCATCTTTAGGTGATTAACCACTACTAATAGGAAAGAAATTAAAACATAAGAGCCACGTCTTCCTAATTAAAACGCGGGTAACAACAGTCAAATACATCTAGAATATAAGTTCCATGTAATCGGAAACAAAGAAAATTTAACAGTAATGATAAATATAAAATAGCTATGCACGTCATTTATAAAGTATCTGATGAAATATCAAAGGGATCAGTAAAAAAACAAGTATTAACATTTTTATAAATCAACATCGTCTGTTGGAGGAAGTACGAACCGAAATAAACGTATAACGTGAGAAAACCCCATAAATATTTTCTGTGGTTAAAATTCAGCGTCCTTTCAGTGTTATTCTGGTGGCACATAGATACCACTGTGCCAGAAAGGGTTAAGGCCGGCTGTTATCCTCGGTGACGGAATTTCTGCATCCGTCAGTTGAACATGATACCTGCAATATCTGCACGTCTCTATGTCATGACTCAGGCTTACATGCAAGCACTTCACACTGCAGGTGTTCGACATTGTACTCACTTGCCGAGGCGAGAAACGCAGCGACTGACAGAAGGAACGGTCCAGGTAACATCGCTCCTGTGTGATGACGGAGTGCCAACTGAAGCACTAGGAAGGACGGCCCTCACTCTTGTACTGTAGTAAGCACAGTAGCAGAGAAATCTACCCCACCACTCTACTTGTCACTATTAGAATAATCTTACTCTCTAACCCAAAACAATTGGACCGAATAAAACAGCATGCTTCTAAGTGATGTAAACGAGACTTTTTTAGGAACCTGAAGGACCGGCTTTCGTACCTGGGAAAGCAAGTACGGGTGTTCTCGCAGTTTTACCGCTTGGTATATCCGTAGATTTAGTATCTCCTCTTCCGATTAGGGTAACAGTCTTTAGGATCTTACAGGATTCACAATGCACTTTAACAAGAGTTACATCCTACGAAGAGAATTTAAATATGTGAATCTCCTCTAAATATATCAGTTCCTACGGCGAGGCTGATCCGAGGGAATCTGAACCAAGGCAATGTTTTTACGATGTGTTGGTTCCACACAGTTATTTGCTGATGAGACAGGAATTTCTCGAAGATAAATGTGTTATAATTCCACTATCTCCACCATTAATTCCAATGCCCTGGTACTGAACCCCTGGTTGTGAGGTGACGATTCGCCGCAAACCTTCGAAGAAGTTGTATGGTAAAAAGTAATAGGTTAATGATTTCATTGTTCAAGCCATGAATGTACAAGATTGGCGCCAGCTATCACCTTCACGCTTCAGCCAATTACCCCGGAAAAGAGTCCCGTTTAGTTACTGAATTTCAGGCTGTGTAGGCCTCCGAAGTAGCTCGGGCATTTTGGAGAAAAAAAAAATCTGGTACTTTTTGTGCTAAGAGACCTAAGTTACCTCGGTCATCCGGCAAGTAGCCTAGGCACTATACCATTTTGGGTAATCCCATTTTACGTCAGTTATAGTATTTTTCAGTATTATTCCAGTATAATTCGTATCTACTATGTAATGTTTCTTAATCAGGACACTTCAGACTGCTCTCTCTAAACGTGCGGGCGTACATAAGAGATGCAGATAATACTTGAATTATTATATTTCATTCGAACTAATTGTCGATCCCAGTGGCCGCACACCCTAAGACGTGGGTCAGCTATTCGCTTGCTGGAATTGCGGGTTCGAATCCAGTCGGGAGCATGGATGTCTATCTTGTCATCGTTGTGTGTTGTCAGGTAGAGGCCCTTGCGACTTGCCGATCACTCGTCTAGAGGAGTGTTACCGAGTGTGCTGTGTCTTGTGTGTGTTCTCGAAAACTCACAAGCAGGAAGTCTAGACCCACGAGTGCTGTCGAAACAAAAAATTCCGACTAATTGCACTTTTATGACAAACAGAATACAAGTATATGTTGTATTGTTTTGTAGGTTTCATCTCCTTACATGTTACGGCTTAAATACACTATCGTCAGAGGGACTCAATCACAGAAAAACAGGATGTATACCAAAATACATAAGCATTTTCTTCGAATACATACTACAAACATGTGTAAAATGTAGCAGTCAGATATAAGTATATTAATTGAATTAAAAATAGAAATGAAACGAAAATAATGGTATTAAAATCGCCAGTTTATTTTAAAATGTTTAATGAAATCAATCTCTTGACATATTTTACACACATTTGCACTACATATTTGTCTACGATATGTATTTATGTTGATATACATGCTTCGTTTCTTTATAATTGTGTCTCTCTAATGATGGCTTATTTAAGCCGGTCCATGTAAACTTCAAAATAATAAAACACACAATTTTTGTCATAAGAGGGCAATTAGTTGGGGTTTCATATAGGAAATACATGTCTAATTATATGTAATATGTATTATAAAGGAAACCCGTTACAGGACTGGAGTGGCCCAGACAGTTCCAGGAAGTTGAGGTTCCCCGATTTCATGACAACGGCACAGGATGGTGGTAAGGTTGTCAGCCTTACGCACCGGCCGCCTTTACCACCATGCTCCTAGTACTCATTTCTGTTGGAGGCTGAGGCGACCCCAGGGCCATCTTGCGATCGGAAGGATTTTATGTCAATGAAAAATCCAATGACACCAGCTGGGATCGAACCAGGGACCTTAACCACTGTGCTACCGCGGTGCCCAGGTAATATGTATAATATAAAGACAACACTTTATTCTCATATTATTCTTGTATTCGTTCAAAACACCAAAAGATATCTTTCCTAATAACGCAACGTAGGTGACCGGCTGTGGCCTTGAGCTACCCTATTGAACTGAGTTCTTTATTCTAACCCGATTGCTGCTGGATCTCTTGACTTATGTGCTGTAGCCTTGGAGTTCCGTTCCAGTTCCATCCCTGAGGCCAGTACTGAATTTTTGCTCTGTACTGTTACCGAACGGCCTCGACAATTTAACTTCGGAGGAAGGCACTCAAAATAGAACTCATAAAGTCAGCTTTCTGTTGTAATATTTCTGTCTGTTTTTGAGATATTTGCTGTAACTTTGTTTCACATTTATACAGATATATCTGTAAGAACAGGTTCTGTCCGCCTTCAACTTACTGCATAAACTCAGGGTTACTTTTGCCATGTTTGCAGTTTTTAGCTGCATGTGGCGGAGTCCTTGAGAAGCTGAAGAGTACCTCAGCCTCGCAAGGAGTTCTCAGATTTTGTGGAACCATAAGATTCCTTACCGTGTTCTATAGATCCCGTCACTTTCTTCTACCCTTAGCCAATTTAACCCTTACCCTGCTAACGTGGAGTATATGGTGAGTTGCTAATAATGTCAGCAAATGGCAGATGGTTTTAACTCGGCGTTTAAAGGGTTAATATAGTTTACGCCCTCACATCCAGTTTTCTTACTGTCCATTTTAATATTATCACCCTATCTCTCCCTGGGTCTTTCATGTTGTTTCCGTCCTTCAAGATTCTCCACCAAAACCTTGTGTTAATTTCTCTCCAAACATACGTGTCACCTACCCAGCTCTTCTCATCACCCTTCAAGTTGGTCAGCTTAGTACTGTTTGTTCAGGAGTAGTTACAAATCGTTAATTCTTAGCACGCAGTTATTGGCCTACACCCAATATTTGACGTATGGTGTTTACAGTGTGATATCTCAGATTCTTACTCCCATTGCTACGGGGATTATTAAAATTGTTACAAGAATATTAATGTTTATACGTCTTTAAACTATGCCTCTGCAACTGATTGATCTTGCCTTTTTCCAGTAGTTGGTACAATTATGTCTAGAATCGAACAAAAGTTTTGCATTACTGCCATATTTTTATTTCATTTACTGAAAATTTAACAACTATAAAACTTACCAAGTTTTCGAAAATTTATTATCAAGGACCGTAAATTAGATGTACTCTACCTTTTATATTTGCAAAACGGGGTCCTTTTTTAAAGATTTTAAAACATTGCCAAAGGCGAAATTCCAAGTATATGTTTGTTCATTCATGCCTTCATCCTCTGCTTCCAAACTCCTTCCAAAGTCATAGCTAATTGCTGTTGTATATAATGTGACGCCACTCACTCTTGTAGTTAGTTACTAACGTTTCGGACAGAATTACTGCCTCCAGCGTCATGGTAGAAACTGTGAATTCGTAATTACCTACCAGAATGCACAGCATCGTGTTACGTAAAGTCAGAATCTCATAAAACATTCCGTTACACAAAATCATTGCTGTCTGAACGCCTTTTAGTCCCTTACTCTTAAGACGTCTGCCATGCGAGTAATACTGATAGGTCACATAATTTTTACGAGGACGTATGGATTAGTCTTTGGTGTAAGAAGGAGGTACCTAAGGTAAGAATGTTCAAAGTACGAGCAGAAAGAAGTGAATTTGAAGACAGGAAAGAAAACGATATATGAAACCGCACGTTCTTAGTATAAGGTAATTTAATTTTGCATGAGCTAACCCCTTTCTTTGCTGACGTCCAGGTTCTTCGAACAGGAACGTAATCCATCTGGTATACGACTCATGTTGATGTATGGCGATTACACGAATCTGAACTACGAAGTGTAGAAACTCTTGCGATGGCCCTTGGAACTGTGTGAGTGGGGAGAATCTAAAGTGCAACAATTAATGTAATGCCTCTTGCGTATTTCGAGATAGAGCCTGCCCAAAATCGCATCATTCTTTTTCAACACAATATATTTCTATAATTCAATGAAACTGAACATGAAGTCTCCAGCAGCCCAGTCCTGCGCTGCACAGACCCTCTTCATGTGGCTGACATGCTACCTGGAAAATCGGTGTTTATGTTTCTTATCAACAGCAATGTTCCCACTCATCGACACAGTGCTGCATATTTAAATATTATGCCGCTGGATAGCCCTCAGTAGAGAACGGTCATGGCTTAAGAGCCATAGAATTTTGTGACAAAAGAGTAGCCTTCCTCAACGGTATTTGGGAGGATCCCAGGTGGAACATGTGTCAGGACGTCGTTACCCTGACTCAGATTATTCAGAGTTTTGATCAGTCTTTCACGGAAAATTCCATAGGAGTGAATTAAATTAGCCCACTACCACCTCCATTCCGTGTAAAGTTTCTTTGCTGTGAATTCATCCTTACATTTGACGCTTTGTAATCTGAGATACAGAGTCCTTAAATAAATGAATAAATAATTAAATGAATGAGCAAATAAATAAATCCTAAGACAGCGAAATATAATGTTGTACGAAACTTCTTACGATTAAAAAATGATGCACCATTATTTCGATGTTTGTCCATTAAGTCTACATAATGATAGGTCTGCCCGAGATTAGAAAGGTCTGTCAAGAGGAACCTTCTGCCTGCTGTCAGTACCAGAAGGTCGTAACGATCTTTCTCTTTTGCCTGCGGAATTAACTATCCTAAGTAGTTGGGTTAAATTAAAGCCTTACACTTTCAGAATAAGAAGCCTTGAAAGTAAATACTTGACCAGTCTGCGACCTTTCGTACCGAGGATGAGGAAGAAGGTTTAGTGCAACACGCTTAATCGCAAACTAACATAAAACCACAGTGCTTAAAGGTTACAGAGAAAGGAATAGAAAAAAATATGTTTGTCTTCATCCGTATCTATCATAAGGAAATAATAGGTTTCTTGCACTTATAACGGTCTCTACACCATGCCTGCAATTATACTCACGCTGTGTTATTTGGAACGGGGCTTATAGAGGAAGAAGTCCTGCTCTGTCCCAGCTTAATTCTCTGTAATGTGACGTACTGCACCACACTTATTGGGGGGGGGGCCTCAATTAGAAATGAAGGTATCATAGGGCTGAGATATATTAACCTTTTGGCGCCGGAATTATTTTTTAAATTTTAGCACATCCTGTATATAAAATGTGAATAATACAGGAACCAAATATGTTAAAATTATGAAACAAACTGCACTTTGAAGAGAAAAAAAACGGAGAGTGTATACCATGTTTAAAATATTCAGTACCTATATTTGTTGAATAAATATATAAAATGCAACTTTAGAGGTTAGCGGTGCGCTACGACCACTATAGTTGACATTAGGCGTCTAAAGGGTTAATAGAATAAATAATCAATTGAAGTTAAAAACTTTACATATTATTATGATAAAAGAAAGAGAAGAAATATTCTCCCTTGAAGCGAAGCAACTTAATTATAACGTTTATGGGACATGGAAGTAAAGCTGGACTTGCATGACTTACATGTGTAGTACACACACACACACACACACACACACACACACACACACACGTATAATTATCACTATGCTCAAGACCAATAAAAGTCAAATAGAAATTTGCTGTAAGGTCGTAAGTAATATCAAAGTATTCGTTGCAGCTTGAAGAAAGTGCGTGTCAACGGATGTCCTCCAGGGGTTTATATAAAAAAGTGGATAAATTGGAGTAAGAGAACGGGCTCCTAGTTGGAATTTTGCTTACAGTTAAAGGCGACATCTACTTATAATTGTTGAACTGGCATTATACATAAAACATCGACATTCACGCTGTTGTTCATTAAAGAAATTTAAGGAAGTAAATGTACGTATTTTCATGGGTCCAAAGTAATGAATTATTAGTGGCTTCGCCTTTTAAGTTCTTTCAGATTTTAATCGTAGATAAGCGCAATGAAATTATGGAAATAAAAATGAATTTTTTCTTTTATGATGTTCAGTGAGTCGCCTAATATTGATGAAAGACATACTTTTTAAGTTATAATGCTGCAGAAATATCTCCATTTATTTCAGTAAGAGCAATTAAATCTGCAGCTCTTTTATTATGGAGAATTTAGGTGGGAATAGAAGTCTCAAGAAACGTAAAAGAAATTGTATTAATTTAATTCCGTTGCAGGCAAGAATGGCTTATGGTTCTGTAAGAATAAAAGCATGCCGTGCTTGTTGGAAGGTTTGAAGAACTCATCCCTTTGGAAGACTAAGAGAATAGGATAATATTACGTAGGTCTTACCGAAATGGATTACGCAGATGTAGACAGGACTGCAAGAGGTAAGTGTTGGTTTTTGGTATTAGCAAATCTAGAATTTTGGCTTCTTTTACTAAGGAAATAGAATTATTTCCAGTCAGTAAAGAAGTAATATTAGCAAATACATAACCTGACTTCCCTTTATATCTTCTATTGTATGATCGTTATTGTCAGTGAGACAGATATTATGACAGCAGTTTCTGTCGTAAGATAACTGCACAGAATCTGTTATTATGGTGGCAGTTTCTATGGTAAGGTTACTGCTCGGAAGCTGCTTTATGGTTGCGGTTTCTCTGATAAATTTACTGAACAGAATCTGTTTTTATGGTGTCGGATTGTGGTAAGGTTACTGCACAGAATGTGTTTTTACGTTGGCAGTTTGTGGTAAGGTTACTGCACAGAATGTGTTTTTACGGTGGTAGTTTGTGGTAAGGTTACTGCACAGAATGTGTTTTTACGGTGGTAGTTTGTGGTAAGGTTACTGTACAGAATGTGTTTTTACGGTGGTAGTTTGTGGTAAGGTTACTGCACAGAATGTGTTTTTACGGTGGTAGTTTGTGGTAAGTTTCCTGCACAGAATGTGTTTTTACGGTGGTAGTTTGTGGTAAGGTTACTGCACAGAATGTGTTTTTACGGTGGTAGTTTGTGGTAAGGTTACTGCACAGAATGTGTTTTTACGGTGGTAGTTTGTGGTTAAGGTTACTGCACAGACTGTGTTTTTACGGTGGTAGTTTGTGGTAAGGTTCCTGCACAGAATGTGTTTTTACGGTGGTAGTTTGTGGTAAGGTTACTGCACAGAATGTGTTTTTACGGTGGTAGTTTCCACTCACAGAATCTATTATTACGATAGCAGGTTGCGAAAATTAATATTTTTTTGCGTTAGTATAAGGAGTTAAATGTAATTTTCGGACGGAATTCAAATTCTGGTATACTGTGGCAAAGACTTTTTGTTCTGAATAAGAATTACTTCTGTTACTGCTGTTTTGTTATTTTATGAAGATCTTTATACTTCTTTACAGATTGTGTGAAAGTTACTTGTCGGAAATAGCGTAAAAGTTTCTCATTTCTTCATGGTTTCAGTTTTAGATTCTTATGAATATTTATACCTCGAACCCAGTGGCCGCGCAGTCCAAGACCTTGTTCTACAGCCTCTTGATTGCTCGTGTTGCGTGTTTGAATCCCGCTAGGAGCACGGATGTCTGTCTCTTGTGCGTGTTGTGTATTGTTAAATACAGTTCTGTGCTACGAGCTGATCACTCTTTCATGGGAGTACTACTGAGTGTGATGTGTCTGTGTGTGATCGAGAAACTTCATAACAGGAGGCGTAGGCCCACTACGGCTGTCGAACCACGAAAAAAAATTATTTAAATAAGGGACGTAGATATGTTTGATGACCGCCTCTGTGGTCTAGTGGTCAGAGTTTCTGGCTACAGATACAGAGGTCCCGGGTTCGATCCCCGGCGCTACCAGATTTTCTGAGTAGTAGTGGGTCTGGAACGGGGTCCACT
>Ga0123354_10002357_pt1 | contig 24805 bp, 33 predicted proteins | sample TergutLab28metaG_2_FD_97872 | JGI IMG/M metagenome (GOLD analysis project Ga0123354, IMG submission 97872) | Labiotermes labralis P4 segment gut microbial communities from Petit-Saut dam, French Guiana - Lab288 P4 | ecosystem: Host-associated > Arthropoda: Insects > Digestive system > Gut ...
CTTGGCCATGTCTGAACCTAAACCAGCGACCACACTATTCACATCAACAATGTCTTTTGTGGCTTTGGTTACATCTGTTTGAGCCTGAGTGACCTTGAGAGCAGTGTCGTCCAGAGTCTTCGACAATGCAGGAATCGTGACCTTAGACATCTGGTCGACGTTCGCCTTGGCCTCATCAGCACTGGACTGTGCCTTCTCAACAGCAGTCTGGTTGGCCGTCAAGTCTGTCTGAAGTTTCGGAATAGTTGTGGACTTGAGAGTAGTCACATCACTCTTCGCGACAGTCAAGTCACTGGACACATTTGCCAAAGTCGATCCAAGTCCCGATACGGCGGCGTTGACATCAACAATGTCCGCAGCAGCCTTAGCAACATCTGTTTGAGCCTGGATGACTTTGGCCGTGTTGTCGGCCAGACTGACCCGCAGTTCAGGAATCGTGACCTTTTCCAGAAGGTCAGCAGAAGCTTTCGCACCATCGGCTGTCGTCTTTGCTTGCTGAACATCTACTCGGTTCGCGTCCAAATCGCTTTGCAGTCGCGGAATGGTCGTCGTCGTCAGAATGGCCACATCAGCGGTGGCCTGCGCCACATTCTGTTTCGCCGCGTCGACCTCACGCATAGCATCAGCCACATCACCAACAGACTTCGCGACTGCCGTCTCAGCACCGGCAACACGCTGGTCAAGAGACTGCAACTCCGACACAGTGGTACTCATCTGCTCGGCAACCATTGTCCCTATCAGGTCAGCGTCAGCGACACCAACAGGCGTGATAGCAACCCACTCCGAATAGCCAGACTTATTGCCCGACGTGTCGATCGCGCGGAGCCGGAATCGTGTTTCGACATCGTGCGGCAGATCAGCGAATACGGTCACGTCCGGCAAACGACCAAACCTTGTGAGCGGGTCTTTCACTCCTTCTTGCCACACCTCGACAAACTCAGTGTCGACCGGCATGGGTGTGCCTAAGACAGAATTACCCGTCCACATGACTGTGACTGTTCCCAAACTGGTTGTCACAATCGGGTTCTCCGGGTCCGGTGGCGGCACATTATCTTGAGCGACAACTTGGATCACCTGATCAGAAAACGCCGATTGCCCATCGCTCGTGATCGCACGCACACGGAACACCCACTTGGTGCCAACAGGAAGATACGAGACGATCCCAGCCGGTTCACTCGTTTTAATTTGAACCCATAGTTGCGATCCGTCCGCCGGAGCACCCCATACCTCATACGTCACACCCGAGACCTTTTGCCCGGACGCCGATTCTGTCACCGGCTGCCACGACACACCCACATAGCCGACCGGCTTGCCAGAAACATCGAAGCCAACCCACGAGGTCGTCGTCACAGCGGAAGGCTTACCCGGAACCACACGGACCAACGCCTTCTGCACAGTCGCGGAAATAAAACCGAAATGGTCAGCCAAAGACAGACGAGACACCCCGAGCTTCAACAATGACGACGACGGATCATCTAGAACAGTTTTGGTCTCATTCGCGACCGCAACCTCGCTGATCCCAAAATCGGGTATCTGTACCGGCACCCTGGCACCGACCTGATATTCGTCGTACACCATGTTCAAAAAATGCAGGTCAGCAACCGTGAGGGTGGCCGTGAAGTTTGCGAACTTCAACCTGGTCAACTCGGCTGAACCCAACGCCAACAGTGTGGTCGGATCATCCGTGTTGAAATCCACACACACTTCCCGGACACCCAACGACGACACCAGCTGGTCGTCCTGGACGTAATCTTTGCCGCCGTTCACTCCCGCGATGGTCGTATATGTGTCATCGACTTTCGACCCGACCGGAATCAGTCTGGTCGACATCGTGGACGTGTCCAGTACTGCATCCAAGTCCATGATGTTGCTCGTCAACGTCACCGGCTGGTTACTCACCGGCCCAGACACATCCGACACGTCCACTACAAACTCGGCACCGGAGGCTCTCGTGGTTATGAACAAACCCAGGTCTTTCACCAGCGTTTGTTGCAAGGCGTCCCATGTTGAGACGTATTTGTCGGTCGTCACATTCACGTTCGCGTTCCCACTAACCGTGCCGACGACCCACGGAGTGTCGACTGTGCCCAGTTGGGAGTTATGCCGGGTGATGAGGAACGTGAGGAAGTCTCGTAGTTTTCCGGTGTATGTGAATGGTCGTTGGAATTTACGTGTCAACAGGATCGACACACCAGAATAGGTGAGCGTCTTCGCACCAAACACGTTCGTTTGTTGCCGCAAATACACTCCAGTGAACCTCTGTTGTGTTGACTCGGATGAATACACGTCCACACGAGCCATAGCATTCGTCACAGCACCGATCAGCGGATTCTTCCGCGGAACCGTAAACTCAAGTTTTCCGTGAGCGTTGACAGTCTGCGTCAACACCAAACTATGAATATTAGTGTCCGTGTTAGCGACGACGAGCGAATCATACAGAGTGTCTTGCTGGTTCAGGACGACACTCCAACTCGTCATATCAGTTGGCCTCCCCGCCACGAAAACGTCAACGTCCCCGATCCCTTCGCCTGACCAGTCGTCGCTTCACCAGGTTGAATCACCAACCCGGGCAGTTGCCGATCAGCTGTGCCAGCTGGCACAGTCCACGGCACACCATCAATAGTGATCGTCACCGCCGCTGTTGCAGTGACAAGAGGAGCAACAGTGAACTTCGGCGCAGTCAACCCAAACGACACACCAGACGACGACGGATTCACCGTCACCTTCGTCAACGTCTGGTCGAAATACCACGGATTCGCCGTCATCGTGATCGTGTACACCACATGATTCGGCCCGAATTCGTTCACATCCAAAGACGCTCTGCCCTGGAAATAGCCGTCAGGCCAACCCGGCAACGTTGCCGTCAGAATCTTCCCATGCCATGTTCCAAGCCGGATCGAATACTGTTTCTCAGGAGTCGCCACATACTCTCGCACGACAAGCCTGACAATCCGTGTCGCATACACCGGCTGCCCATTCGAAAACGCAGTCGAATAGTCCAACAATCCATCAACCCACGGCAAGTCCAAAGTTTTCGGTTTCACTTCAGCCTTCGAAAAAGGCCACAACAACAACTGTGCACCAGTGATGGTGCTGCCATTAATGATCAACGGTTGGCTCATCCTGCAAACACCTCACCGTCGAAAAACAAGGCGTTGAAGAACCGTCCAACGAATCCGGTCGGACTCACCAACAGTTTCACCGTGTCCAAATTCACCGTCACCGTCGGCCATTGCGCTGCCACGATCCCTAATTCGGAGTACCCGTCACGACGCATCGACGGCATCGACGACACAGTGAACGTCGAAGCAGGCCACCACTCCCCCGTCCGCTGATTATGCTGATCGACCGTGAGCAGAAACAAGCCGACCGTACCCGTCAACGAACGAAGTAGGTTGATGGCATCCATGGCGGCGGCACGCGGCTGAACGACTGTGAAAGTCCTGGTGACCAGTGTTTCCGTCACCGTCGTCGAATCGTCGCGTCGTTTCCATTGAGGAGTATCATCCACATCGAGTCCCTGATACACCGTGTCAGGAAGACTCTCCGCCGACAAGACGAACCACGACTCCCATCCTGCCGGTGGTGTGCCCTTTAACGTAAAATTAGGAACCTTCCCACCCACGACAGGCGTGACCGAACTACGGGAAACAAACACTTTCCCGTACCGTGTGACAGCCATCTCAGACTCCCAACACCCGATCAGACTGCATCACACCCAACTCGGCATCCATACCCGGTGCCAACAAGCCAACCAAAGCCCGACTCATCGTCGCCGTCGACAACCCAGCACCCGACCTGCCTTGAGCCACCAGTTCCTCCAACAAACCCACAGCCCGGGCATCACCGGTGAATCCGTTCGTCGTCGACGCCGGACTCACCGTCGCCGGCGGAACCGTAATACTCGGCATCCGACGAACGTTCTGATTCACAATCTGCGACAAATTCGGAACACTGCCACCCGAAGCAAACTTCGGCATCATCTTCGGCAGCCTGCCCATACGATTCAAATACTCCAACAATTGCCTGTACTTGTTAGCGACAGACGCTCGGATTACAAACTCACCATTCGACAACCACGCCGGAATCGAATCCGACAAACCTGTCCCGGGACCCCAAATCGAACCACCAGTCGCCTTGCCCAACGCTCTCGGTAGGTCGTAATGCACTGTGTACGCTTCCGTCCGCACAGTGATCGTTGTCGTTCTCGGGCGAGCCGCCGCATCAATCGCATTACTAGCCGCCGTTGTTCCATAGACGGCCATCGACGTGACAACCTGTGCCGGTGCCCGTTGGAGCGCGGCCACATACTCGTCAACTTGACTCTTCGTAAACCCAGCCTGACCACCCAAGTTGTACAAACTATTACGCTGCTGATCCACATTCCCCGACACAATTGCAGTCGCCGCAGCCATCGCAAACTCATTCCCAGCAGCCGTCTGCAACGCCCCAGACAATGCTTCCAAAGCAGCCATGTTTGCCAGATCAGCACTCGTCTTAGAATCAATACGATCCTCATACATTTTCAACGCCGTAACAGAATCCACACCCAAAGCCTGCGCGACACGTAAGTATGCTGCCTTGTTGCGATCCATTTCCGCTTGAATATCCTGCGACTTCATACCTTGTTTCACATACGAGTCGTACAATGCACCATTCGTCTGAATAAGGTCGAGCAGAGTGTTTTGATTCTCACGACCGGCGACAGTGGTCAAATCCATGCCCGCACCAGCGTTCTTCTGCGACGCGATCAACGACTCAACTTTGTTCAAATAATTGTTCGTTGATACTGTGGATTCGTCCATCACATTCAACAAGCCGAACAACGACGAAGTAGTGGTATCAGTCGCACTCGACAAGCCCAGCATCGCCGAAGCTGCATCAGACGCCGTGACAATATACCCGCCGGTCTCACCATTCAACGCAGCCATTTCAAGCTCGTTGGCGATCACAGCATCTTGTGCCGCCCAGAACGACTGTGCAACCGAATCGACTTCTCCGCCAACCGCCGAATAGTTTTGTCCCAAGACTCTCGCAACCTGGGTCAATCCCTCCAACTGGTCAGAACCAGCTTCCGCATAATCGTGAGTTTTGTTCAACTCGTCCAAGAACGATTTCGTCGCGTCTTTGCCTTGGAGTATTGCGTGCGCCAAGTCGACATACGAGATACCGAGGGCGTCCAAGTTTTCAGGTTTGATCGCGTCATGCAGTTTACTGAGCAACAGTTCGTTCGTTGTTTCTGTGATGAGGCCTTTCGTCGACTTCAACGACTGTTCGAAATCACTCTGTGTCGCTCGCGCTTTTTGGACAGCAGACGAATAAGTCGACCAGGCGGCCACAATGAGACCGATTGCGGCTACGGCCCCAGCGAAGACGCCCACTCCTAAACCGGTTGCCAAGAATCCGCGTATATGTCCTGCGACTCCGGCAACACTGCCACCCAAAGAATCGAACGCTTTCCCAATACCAGTAATAGTTGCCACTTTACCGTTACCGAAAACCATGAGACCCATCGCAATATCTTCAATTAGGCTCGGGATAGCGTTTACGGCTTTCCATGTGAGGAACGCAGCCCCGACCGCAACAATCAACGGTGCGAGCGGACCGACGACGGACAACAAAACACCCGTACCGGCGACCAACGGAGGAAGGATAGTGCTGATGATTGCGGACATTGGTGGTACGAGTTTCGCGGCAGCGTCGCCGACTTTGGCCAACAGTGGAGCAACGTCCTTCACCACACCACCGACGAGTGTCGACATGTTTCCAATCAGGTGGCCGATACTGCCGAGACCGGTCCCTAACTCGTCCCATGGCATGTTCCGCACCAACATACTGATACCAGTCAGAGCATCGTAGAGTCCGTTCTTCGCGACAGGTTGAGCCAACGCATGAAGTATTCCTGTCAGGGCAGAGGCAGCACTACCACCCATCAACCGGAAGAAGTCACCAAGTAAAGGTGACAGTCGGGCAAGCGAATCACCGATCGGACCCAAAGCCCACCGTAAAGCGTTCGCCCCATCCGCAGCACCAGTAAACACTGTCCTCATCGCTGTTTGGAACTGGCTTGAGTTCACAATGGCACGTACCCGGCCCAACGTGTTAGCGAACGATTCCAAGCCAGATGATTTCCCGGTGTCCATGCCATGGAACACTCCGGCGATCACACCACCCAAATTCCGCAACGCATCCATCAGGAATCCGGCTTGGATCGCACCACGGTGCATCATGCCAGCAATGTCAGCAGTCTCGGTCCAACGCTGGAATTTCGCACCCATGTTCGTGATCCAGTCACCAACCATGGGGAACAATTCGCTACCCTTGGTGCCGATGTTGGTCAATCCGACCAGGAATCCAGAGATTCCAATCTTCGCCCTGACGAAGCCTTCATTCAGATTGTCGAAGAATCGTTTGAACTGACCGTCGTTCAGTGCGTTCCGCCACGCGTCCATCGCATGCACGGCCACACCACTCAGCGTGGTTGCGAGTTGAGGCATGTAGGTGCCTAGTTCGTCCAAGGCGAATTTGGACAGGCGACGGAATTCGTCTAGGAAATCAGTGGTGAATAGTCCTTCCTGGACTTTGGCTTTCACCCCAGACAGGCCAGTCTTGAAAGACTGCCACAAGTCGTTCATGTGGATCGCACCCTCAACAGTTGACTGTGAAAGGTGACGGAAGGCCATCACCGCAGTGAAGACGGTAGCGGTCAATCCACCCAACGCCGGGATAGCAAACAGAGCAGCCGGGCCAATCGCCTGCAACGACCGTCCGATAGGTGCCAATGTGCTCAACGCAGAACCGGCCACCGACCCAATGCCACCCAAAATGGTGGTGAACTTGGCGAGACTCAACGCCGTTTGTGGTAGTTCTTGAAGGAACCTGGACATTGACCGTGACCAGTTTTCCATCATCGACAAACCAGCCATACCGGCCATGATCTTCTGCATTTCCGCAACAAACTCAGACGACTTTATTCGTACGATAATGTGCGCAACCCTGGTCCTCGCCAATGCGATCAGGTGCGCGTGCGCGGCAGCGGATGCCAGTTCAGCCTGGACCTGGACCTTCTTGTCGTCAGTCAGACGGCGTAAGTCTTCCTCAGCTTTCTTCTTGTTGAGTTTCACGTCGACTTCGTCTTTGCCGATGTCACTGATCATTCCGTGAAGTAGCGAGGCTTGGCGTTTCCAGTCAGCTACCTGTCTTTTGAACGACTGTTCATTCTCGGCGTCAATGTCTCTGATTGACTGGAGTGCCGCGTCACGTTTGCCACGTAGATCACGAAGAATGTCATCAAACCCGGCAACCAGTTCTTTATCATGATCAACCCGGGCTTCACGTTGGGCAGCCTTATACTGGTTGATTTCGTCATCCCAAAGTTTCTTTTGGGCAGCCAATTGCTCACGCATGTTGGAAATCTCCGCGTCACGTGACGCTCTCAACGCCCGTTCAGCATCAGCCAGGCCATGCAACTCAACATCAATGTTGAGCTTCTGGTCTTTCAATTCGCGCATCCGGTTTTTCAGGTACTCGACTTTCGCCAGACCGTTGGCAAGATTGACTTCAACATCGATCGCGTTGTGTTTCGCCTGCCATGCCTTGAGTTTGGCGTTGGCTTCCTTCAAGTCAAGATTGGCTTTCGCGAACACGGAATGCTTTTCGTGTTCCAACCGTTGCATCGTCCGATGGAATTCAGACGTGTCTGTTTCGACATCAACGTCGGTTGACCAGCGTCGTTTGGTCCACTTTTCCATTTCCGCGCGAAACATACGCGTGTCTGGCCACACCCGCACGGATGCGGAATCAACAACAGCCATTTAGGTGTCTCCTTTCAAGAATGGAAAATCGGGTCCCCAGAATTCGGCAATCGGGTCGACTACCGGATGAGCGAGTGAATACAGTGTTGGTTGGTTGGTCCAATGCGAGACCACAACGTTATACAAGTTAGCGAGAATGTTTGTTGTCTGGTCGAGTCCGTGCCAATCCAATGTCAACGACGGACTCTCACCAGTCGCAGAAGGAGGATTATCCCTCAGGAAACTAGCCCGGAATAACGACTCCGGATACTTCAACAACCCGGAGAAAAGTTGTTCGGTCGTGTGAGGGTCACCAGTCCACAATTGCGTGTCCCAATCCAAATGAAAGATCGCCCGGAAATCACACACAATCTCAGTCTCGTAACCCTCCGCCAGTCCCTCTAACTCTCTTCTTTTCCCAGTTGACGCATCAACTCGATTGTGTATTCGAGAAGAACAACGTCTTGCAACCTCAGAGGTACCGCCGTAATCCAGGCCACCCAATCGACGCCGATAAGACGTTCCATTTCTTCGTCAAATCTCCCCATGATTTGGAACATCACACCCACCGATTCGTTATTGTCCTCAGCTTCCCACAGTTGCAAAAACTGTGTGAGGAACGTTCGGTCTTTCGGTCGCGCGTACGACGGGAACGGAGCCGAGTCTAAATAGGTGCGGACTTCCTTCTCGTCGGCAGCCGACAGCGGCTTAGGAGGTATAGGAGACTTGATAGGCATCACACTGTCCCGAAAGCATCGTTATCGAAAACAAGACCGTTGAACCACTGCCCGGCAGCACTCGCAGGAGTGACACCAGACTTGATCGTTGCCAGGTTCACCGTCGTCGGCGGAGTATTCTGCGTCAACTTGAATTCCAGCGATGTGTATCCGGTCGTGGACGGCGTCAACGACCCAGTCACACTGAACGTGGCAGCAGGCCACCATTCACCGAACCGTTTCCCGTTCGGCCCCTGGGTCACCATAAACACACCCAAGACCTTGCCACGCAGATCATTGATCTTGTCCAACGTGGCCGCGTCGGTCTGGACGCCAGTAAACGTCCGACTATGCGAACCCTCATTACTGGTCGTATCAGTATTATCCTCTTCCCACGTACCGAGGTTGGTGGTATCGCCACCATCCAATGCGGATGATGGAAGATTCTCCCGGGACAAACGGATGAGTCGTTCCCAACCAGTGGGGACAGTCCCTGTCGGGGTGAAGTTCTCCACTTTTCCCGTCTTGACCGGTGAAGCGCTCGTCGTGTTCACGAACAATGCACCGAACTTAGCGATGTTATTACCCTCGAAGGCCATCTCTTTCTTCTTTCTTCTAGTTGTTTTCTTCTTGCCACATGATTCGGAAAACGAACACAAAGTTCGTCATGTCTTCACGGACAGCGATATCTGACGTGCCAGAAATTAATTCGACATCCACAGCAGGCCCGGGAGGTCTCCAACCGTCCACCACGGCCACAACCTCTTCGATCAACTCCGGAGCTTTCCTCGTCGGCATCGTCAACACGAGCGTCACCGAAGCCGTCCACAATCCGTCATCCAACGGTTTTTGCAGAAGACTCCAGATACACGTCGGAAAGACCGGATCAACGACATTCGTCTCGGGAGCGACCGTCCACCCGGGAAGCCCATCTTCCAGATGGTTTTGAATCCACGTGTTGGCGTCAAACCAACCCACGGAAATTCACATCCTCACTTGTGTGAAGGCTTACCAGTCTGAGTTGGCTTGTCCTTCGACGGATCATCCACGACAATCCAACCCATGCCAACACGCAACGTCGCATCTTTGACAGGCTTCACCTCACCAGTCACCGGATTCTTAATCCACACCACAGCCATCATGTTTCCTTTCTTGTCTAAGAACCTGCTACAGCATCCCGGAGCACATGCAAGCCAGGCACATAGCCGGAATGAAACACTTCATCCCAGTGGCCTTCTTCGATACTCAACGCCGCCACATGCCGTAACGTGACATTCACGTCGTACCGGTTCGGATACTCCAAATTCAAGTGAGCAGCAAGATTTCCGTGCCCGAGAGCATTGATTCTCGCGTTCTCTAAAATCACGGTCGCCGCCTTGACCACAGCAGCATGCACACCCGGCAAACCAGCGACGATTCTTCCAACGTCAGGCATAATCAACCGCCGGAACCTTACGCAACTGCACAACCGCAACCTCAGACAAAACCATAGACAAAGCAGTCCGGTCAGACATCACCTCGGCGTGCTGTTCCCACTGGCTTCCATCCTTATCCAGGACAATAATGTCTTTCGGGCCACCCCTCCACGACCACGACCCAACCGGCATCAGCTTGGCGATTTCTTTCAACAGGTCGGGATTCTCCGTCGCCGACATGATTCGCCACACCCCGATGAACGGAACCTTTTCGATAATTTCGTATGCGGGTCCGTGAGCCGTCATCACTTCACGGCGACGATACAACACACCAGTTTCGTTACACTTCGAAACTGTCAGTTGGCTACCCTCATCAGTCCACTCACGAACGACAACGACCAGCCACACGTTGCCACGAATCATGATGCCCTGGCCTGTCTTCACAGGAGACAACGGAGAATTTTCTAAATAAACGTTGGCTGTAATGCCGTCGACCTGCTGGTCGACCAAACCGAAAAACACGACAGACGGATCATCGTACACACTGATCTTGTCTTCATTGTCACCGAAGAGTGCCATGACCTCTTCCAATGTCGAACAAGTAACCGAGGCTACGAGTCGGCGGGGCAGACCACTGTGGGCCGACACCAGACACAGGAACAATCATGTCGACAAGTTCCCTAAGTGCCTTACGTATGGACTTGTCCAACAGTCCGGCTTTGTCCCACCAGGCCTTCGAGAAAGGTCCGATCGTTTTGGACCGGAGACCCTCATAACCTTGACGCGCCCATTCCAGGACAGCCCTTCGGAGTATCTTTCCGACAGCAGTCCACATGTTGTATTCGAACGGTTCCCAGGGTTGGTCTGTAGGCGACAATGTTCCCAGGATAGGGAAGTCCGCGATGGTCTTGATTTCGACTTCGTCAATCAACTCAGTGAAATCAGGCAAGTCCTCAATCTCTTTCGTAAAATCCTGGGGGTCGAGGAAGTATCCCATCGCGGACTCCTTGATCAGCCTTTCGGGGGCCGACCCGGTTTGCGCCCAGCCTTCTCGGCTGAATCTTCAACCGATTCAGACTCGGGCTCGGGCTTCGGCTCAGGCTCAGGCTCGGGCTCTGGAATGTCAGTTTCTACAGGAAGGATGAACCCTAACTCAACCAAACGCGCGACATCAGCAGGGTCCGATGCCGCGGGTATGATCATTCCACGATAAATCACACCCGCCCCCTTGACCTGCACAGCAGGAACAACAACTTGGTACACCATCAGATGCCCATAATCTTCACAGCAGCCAACGGTGCCCGGACGATCGGAGCCGTACGCCGACGAGCACGGATACGCACCGTGTCATTTTCCAAATGGTCCCACGTCCTGACTTCGACGTTGGAACCCGGATACATGGTGTACGTCCGGTCACCGGGAGGGGCAGTCATGCCACCAAAGTTCGCAGCATCGTACAGCATAGGTGTGGTCACCAGTTCTGATGCGTAGAACGTCAGGCCACCGATACTGAAAGTCCGGTCGGATGCCAACGGCAGTTGAAGACTCGATTCTTTCCACAATCCGATTTGGAGTTTCCGAAGCGCGGACAATGGCACAGCCACTCGACTGTAGTTGTACCCGTACTTTTTGGCGTCCATAGCGTCACGAGCAGCCATGGCACCATCCACGATGCTGACAGCAGTCGTCCACGGTTCTGTCACTGTGAACGATTCCGTGATTGCCGTCAGAGCAGCACTCACGCAAATACCATCCAACGTCAACCTGAGTTTGTTCACGATCTGGCTGAGTGCGGAATTGACCGGAGCCATACCACCTTCACGAATCGACTCGAACGTGACCAGCGAATCGCCACCCCAGTTCTTCGACCCGGTTGACTGTGCAGCGCCCTCAGAGGTGCGCATCAGCGGATACTCGGAACCAGGTTCAACCATCTCAACATCGTCCGGAGACGTGCGAGGGTCTTCCTCTTGCCATGCAACCGTGTCAGCCGGATACGTTTCGGTGAGCAGTTGGTCAGCGAAGAACTGGTCAGATGTCATGTCAGCCGCCCGACGTGCAAGCATCATGGGCTGGTGGAGGAACTGCCAAACGTCGTCGGCAGTAATTTCGCCGGTCTTCGGCTTTGTGGGGTACATTCCCATGTCAGGCTCCAATCCCGATAAAAATGACTTCTTGACCGGCAGCAGCGGATTCGACCGCCCGACCGATCACCGTACCTGTTCCAGCCTTCGCGACCAATCCACCGGCAGCAGCCGACAGTGTGTCGTTCACAGCGACCGCTGTTGCGGTCTTTACACGATGACCAGTACCAGCCATCAGCCACACAGTGACATTGTCACCATTGTCAGCATTCACAGCAGCAACACCAATCGGAGCATCACCCACACCAGCCGGAACAACGGTCTTATTCGTCGTACTCAACTTCACCAGAGTGCAACCAGTGATCGCAGCACCGGCAACGAACGTGATCGAACGACCGGGAATATACCGTGGCATATAGCCACTATCCATGACAGTCATGTCACGCCTCCTTCGTGTCAGTGCCGAACAACTTGTAATACAAGGCTTCATCCGGGTTCACGCCCGTGATGTCTTGATGTCCGACCTCAGTCACGTTGATCGTGTTCTTCGGGAACGACTTCAACAGACCTGTCACAGTCGCCTCGTCCTTCTCCAAAGCGGCACGCCACGTTTCCGTACTCGACGGAATGATGCGGCCTTCACGCAATGCGTCGGCCAGAATTCCGTCACGACGTTGCTTCGCCAACTCCGCATGAGCCTCAGCACCAAGTGCGACTTGTTCTTGCAAAGCCGCATACGCGGCCTCGTCCACAAGCATCGACCCCTTAGGCGGGGTCATTTGCTGCGCAGCCACCAGCGCTTCAAGAGCAGCGACAGCCTCATCCGCAGTCGCGTCCTCCTGAAGCCCGAGCCGGTTGAGCAGAGCTTCCAGAACCAAATTCATAGTGGTTCCTTCCTCTTGTTTTTCTTCCGGCACGGTGCCGGGAAGCATAGTTATCGAATTAGTAGGGACCAGCCCGGATGGAAGACTCCACGCCTTCAACGCCTCAGGCGAATACGTGATCATGGCAGCAGGACTCATGTCAGCAGTGTTCGTCGTCTCGTCTTGAACGTCTGTGTCTTCCTCGTCAGCCAACCCCAGGCCGATGGCTTGTTTTACCGTGAGCCACGTCTCATCCCTCATCCGAGTACGCCACTCGGCGGACGTACCACCAGCATGTTTGGCGTAAATGTCAGCAATCGAATCACTACATACGTCCAACGCGTCACCGGTCTTCCGCATATCAGCAGCGTTACCAACACAGATTCCGGACGCGTCGTGGATCATCATCTGTGACCCGGTACGCATCGTCACAGTGTCACCAGCCATCGCGATCACGGATGCTGCCGACGCAGCCATACCCGTGATCACAACATCAACGGTTGCCTTATGGTCGTTCAACAGGTTGTAGATCGCAATACCGTCCCACGCCGAACCACCCAACGAATTAATATTCACGGTGATTTGTTCAGCCTCGTCACCGATTTTTTTCAACTCGTCAGCCCACACACGAGACGTATTGTCATCCATCCACCCTTGACGCACCTGGTCATGCAAATACAGTTTCGGATGCTTTTTATCGGTCTTGTCAACGATCACATTGAACGGTCGCCACGATTGCGGATCAGGCATTCACCGCTCCTTTCTTGTTCTTCGGTGTCTTCGGCACAGCGGGTGGCGTGTACGGGTCTTTCGGCGGAATCGTCCACAGTTTCCTCAACCGGCGTTCCAACGCCGGTTCAGGCAGAATCGCACCACATTGCACCAGTTGGAAGATCGCCTCAGCGGTGATCGGATGCTTCGAACCAATCTCATCAAACCCGACACGTGGCGCTGCTACTGCCGGGCCAAAGTTCAAATCGACCAGGTCTTCAACCACATGCTGGTTGATCACGTCACGCAGTTGGCTAGCTTTCGCCTGAAGATTCGTCACGAAGAAATCAGCGAATGTTTCCCCTAACGCCCACGATCCTGTTCCCTTATCCTGGCCAAGGTTCAAGAAATGCATCAGGGCTGATTTGCTAATCATGTCATCGAAGTATTTGATGTGACTCAACAAATCCGGAAGTCTGCCCGTAACGCCCTTGAAATCTAAGGTGGCTGTCGGAGGAATCGCCGCACCAGCCTCATCCCCGGCCTTGATCTGCTCGACCAGTTTCTTCGCAGTCCCCAACTCCTGCTCAACCTGTTGTAGTACTTTTTCGTACAATTCTTTGTCGTCGACCGGATCAGTCTTCATCGCCGTATACACCGGAATACCAAGACCATTACGCTTGTCCGAGATAGCCAACACGGCCAACAGTTCCTCTTTGAGCTTGTAGTACTTGTACGCCGGTTCCAAGATTGATTTGCCGTCCCACTCCCCGCCACGACGGTCATGAATGTGAGCAACAAGCCGGTCCACAGTAATCCGGGGAACCTGCCCGGCGATGATCCCAAACTGTTCAATCGCGACCAGACTGCCCTTATCAGACACATCAATTTTAGAAATCGTCTCCGGTGGCCGGAAGGCCAACTTGTGCAGCCACGCTTTCCCGTTCTCGATCCTGTACACCTGTTCGAAGAACGCGTGGCCGAACGTCACCTCTTCAGTGAACGCAAGTCGTAAATGCTCAAGGAAGTTGAACCGGTCTCGTTCCCGCAGTGGCGGTTTCGGATTCTGCTCATCCACCAGTGGCAAACCAAGATTGTCACAAATGAATTGGGTGACATTCGGATCAGCACCAGCCGGATCAACATGCCACCCAGTCGACAAGATCGGCAACGCCAACGCCGACACCACCTGAGTAATCTGAGCATCAGTCGACATACGTCTGAACGTCCCAACCGAATACGGCCACCGCAATTCAGAAATCTTGTCCAAGTTCGCCAACCAGCCACCATACGTCTGCCACGGAGTGTTCTGATAACCCGTCTCCGCAGGAGCATGAGAAGGAGGAACACTGACAGGCTTCACAGCATTCGACGGATCAAGTGACGGTTCAAATGCCTGTTGGTGTCGTGACTTTCTGAAATCCAGAAAATCTCTCGTGAAACCCATCGTCCTCCTTCCTTTCAAATCAACTGCGGAGCAAACCTAATCTGTTGCTTCTGCTTCTCACGCGTACGAGTACGCATTCCATACGCGCCAAACCACGCCTTCAGTGGTGCCATGTCCGTACCAGACTTCACGTCATCAATCAGACGGCCACCAGCAAGGTCTTTCCATACAACCCTGCTCACACAAAAATCCAATTCGTCACGACGCACGGTACGCACAACACCGTTGAACATGGCATCCATTCCCCTGCCATAACACGCCGTCAACTCCGCGCCCTCCCACGGAACCACCGAAATACTGTGCCGCAAATCAGTCTTCAACTCGGTCATCAGTTCACTCGTACGCCCGTCACCGCGAGCCTGGCCAACAATCTCATCAATACGATCCTTATGATCAACCAACCAATCCTTGACCACACTCGTCCTCGAGGCACGTAACCGGGCCACCAACTCCACTTGAGTCATACCGTCTTCACGTTCACCAGCCCTGGCCACATACACGAACTTCCGGTCCCGGGTCGCTGCGAGACATACCGTAAACCCAGTCACGATCCTCGTATCCACATTCAAACATTGGGCATTCCAATCACCCAACGGAATCGGATCATCCTTCACGATCGAGTCCCACAAACCCAGACCCTCACGCAACATGCCCTCAGGTCCCTCAGCGGTCAACAACTCCAACATGCGCAACATCGAGTCCTCATTCGTACGCCCAGTCAAGAAAGCAGGATTGCCTTTCCCCCACTGGCGGCGATCCCACATGTGCTTCACCGGATCCTTATCCACCGGCACCGGATCACACGAAATCTCGATATAGATCGAATTCACATCCTCCGCACGAGCCTTCAAAGCCCGCTCACGCCTGTGCGTAAACACCTCACCCGGATCAGTCGGCAACGGTGGCGTACCCATAAAAATCACTAACGCGTTCTGATTCGCATTCGCCGTCGGAACCAGACGTTGCATCGTCCGATCCTCTAAAATCTGCGCTTCATCGAAAATAATGATCGCCACATCATCGAAACCCCGACCGAACCCACGTGCACGAGAACCAAACTCAATAGTCGAACCATTCGTAAACGTCACAGTCTGCTCGTCATGACCGTCAACAATCTTCGCGATAAACCGTTTCCCAGCCTTCGACTTCGCCATCGACTTGTACTCGTCCATCGTCTTATCAGACGTTTGAGAATGATGCGCCGTCCAAATCACCTTCAACCCAGGAGTCATACAACACAACGCGAACACAATCCAGCGGATCACAAACGTCTTCCCTGTCTGTCGGGCGATCGACAAAATCACTCCACCAACCGTTGCCGCCCACACACCATCCTCACGAGTGGACAACACCAGACCGGCCAAACCCTCCTGCCACCGGTCAAATCCAATACTGATCCCCGCCAGAAAATCCTTCACACTCGGCCACATCGAATGCGAAGCCGACCGTGGAACAATCACATACCGGGCAACATCATGCAGCTTCAGGGTCGAACGGAGTTGCAACTGGGTTGCCGACGTACCCATTCGAATCCTCACCAACACCCAAAACGCCACGCGCCTCAGGCGTCAAACCAAGAGACTGCAACGACTTCAAATACGCCGAAGGCGTCACATTATCATTCGCCGGAACCTTCGGACGCTGATACTTCTCACCCTCAACATCATCCAAAGCCCAACGAACAATCGTGTCCCACGCATCCAACTTGTCAGCCAAAAAGCGTGCCAGCTCAACCGCCGCATCATCCAGTTTCGCCAACCCCGCGACAGCAATCGAACTTTCCAAACCCTCACGAATACGGCCACGTTCAATCGGCAATCTCTTACTCACCACACGACGGTCACCAGTAGACATTCTCAAACTCTCCAACAGGAAGCTCCTCCCGGGAACCCTGAGAAGCATTACAACCAAAATGAGCCGGACCATAATTCGACCGAACCCACGTCAACTCCGGAAACCGGTCACGCGACTTCACGTGTTGCACCGTCAAAGAATCAGTGTTCGGGAAACGAAGATCATAATCAATCGGCTCACCACACAAACAACACGGCGACCCATCACGCAACCTCTTCCCACGCTCATCAACCGCCAACAAACCACCAGGACGATGCTGCGAACGAAGCCACTCCAACTCCTTCTTCGCACGCGGACCATTCCACTCCACAGCCATAACAACAATCCGATCTGCGAAGGAAAACAAGAAAACCTCCACCACACCGGCAGAGGCCTAAAAACGAATTAGGGTGAGCGAAACCAACAAACTTCGATCAGTTTAACAATACTGTCGTTGTTTGTCAACGGCATGCTGACAAGGATAAACAATGGAATCGACCTATGGTTCGCATGTTTACGGTCTACAACCGGGAACATACAACCCCTACACCATCGGGGGGGGAAAAACAGGGGGACGTGGCGGTGTTTTTGTGTGGGTTGACTAGGGTTTTTGGTGGGGGGTGGGGGTGTTGTTTGTTGTGGTGGGGGGGTACGGTGGGGTACGGTCTGGCCTGGGGTGTCTGCCCCTGCCCTGGCACCCCGTGCCCACGCCTGCCCGTGCCCGCGTATACCCCTCGCGCGTACGCCCGTGTGCCCGTACGCGCGCGTATAGGGTGTCTCCCTTGGTACCCCTGTCCCCCTGCCCTGGTACCCCTGCCCTGGTACCCCTGCCCTGGTACCCCTGCCCCTGGGCATAGTGAGGGGACCTACCCCCAGCTGTTGCCAGGGTAGGTCCCCTCGTGATTGTTGTTGGTTTAGTTATTGTGTTTAGTTGTTTGTTTCGTTGTCATCGATGACAATGCTGTCGACGCGTGACAATAGTTCTTCTGTTGTCAGACCTAACGCGGTCGCCAGGTTATCAATTTCGTCCAACTGCCAGGCAGTCCGGTTGGTGAGTCGCGACCACAATCTCGCGTGGGAAGACATTCCCAGATTTCTGGTCAATTCTCTCAGGCCTATCCCCTTGTCATCCATGATTTCAAGGACAAGTTGTGATGTTCGTTTTGATGTAATTGTCACATGCCAAGATTATCACATGGCTCAGAAATCGCACCATTCTTATGTAACTCTCAGGAATGACCATTATTGCCACGTGACAAGCACAAACGAGCACGCTGCCTACACGTATACGCATTGACCACACTGCCAACATTGGTGCGTTTGTGCTTGTCACAGTGGATATATGGGTCGTTTCTTAGCGGTATTGACATCGGTTCGGATTCCGCGCCATACTGGTACTACCGGTTCGGAATACGAACCACACAGGGACCGCAAGATTTCCTCAGGGATTTCCCTAGGTCCCCTCGCCAAACCATCCGGCGGGGATAGCGTGCAAGCCGCTATCAGGAACAAATGGGTTGGTTGACGGCAGTAGTGCCAGTGCACACGGCAGACCATGGCCGATCGGGAAAACCCGATGAGAGGCGAAACTACAAAAACGAGAATTACGTAGCAGAAAGATTCAATACATATTGCTGGCTTGGTGACTAGGCTAAATGACAATGAATATTCACCTGGCGCACGGGAGTAGACCGTGCCGTACCGTGAGACGAGATTTCCTCGCGGGATACCACATCGTCCGATGGGTGTGGGGATGATAACCGACCATCACAACTTTAATTTATTAAACTTTTTCGCTAGCTGAGGCTAGTGGGTAGCGTTGGGTGCGCATCACACCGTAAATCCTAATTGTTTAGGTCGGATAGTTTCAGTCGCCAACCAAGCCGCAAACGTAAATCCTAATTGTTTAGGTCGTATGGCATTAAGTCTTGTCGCGGTTCGATTCCGCGGGCTACCACGTTCCGCCATCATGGTGGAAACAACCCGCCTAGTCAGAAAGGAGGGTTGAAAAATGGGTATTCAAATATTGGCGCTCATCGCCAGCGTTACCGCACTCGTGTCGAGTTTGATAACGCTGGCAACAGCGCTTGTTGATAATTGCCAACATGATAATTCTGACTAGACATGTTGTCAATGGTAGTTGGGTGTCACCTCGTGGCACCCTGCTACCCCCATTTTATCGTTGTTCGATTGGAGTTCGCAATGAAAATTAGTGTTGTTATGTCCATTGTTGCGATGGTCCTAGCGGTCATCGCTGTCACGCTGGCAATCGTCAGTTTGTGTTCGTGAAAGGAATTAAAGTGAAAAGTGTTGTTGATATCGTTGTCCCGATAGACACAAGTGAGCTTGTTGAAAGGCATCGTGACGAGTACGGAAATCAGATACTCACGGTCGGTTTAGATCGTTTCATTATCGGTGCCGAGTTTGACGAGCATGGGATGGTCGACGGTTATACCTGGTCTGTCCAGTCTGGTATGCAAACTGAGGTTGATTTTATCCAGTGGGACACGTTGTGGTCCGATGGGAGCATCGGTGACGACGCCGAACACCGGGCACGTTATGCGTTGACTGTCTGGTATAACGCTATGGTTGACGGTTTGGAGGTATCGGATTGATTTTGTTTCCGCTTGTCGCGCGGGTTATCGCGATAGTCCCGCAGCTACGTTGGTGGTAGTTGGCTCCGATGCGATGCGGGACACGTAACGGGCTCCCGGTGGCTGGGTGAGGTTCCCCGGCCACTGGTTAGAGCCCAAGACTTATTTCTTTTTGCAAACATTAATTTACTTGGAGGTAGCCATGCACTTGGTGAAATCAATGTTGTCGAGAATGACAACAACACTCTATCAATCTACTAACAACAATACTTATTTAAGGATTTATTATGCACGATGACGAAAATACTCCATTGTGGGATGAGTTGATTGGAATGGGTGTTTCAGAAGAAACACTACAGGTTGTTAGCAACATTAACGGATACAGCAAGGAAACAATGTATGACGTTCTTTATGCAGTGTTCGGCGAACGTATGTTCCCTAGTGAAGACGAGGAAGACGAGGAAGACGATGTCTAACGTAGATGATGACTTGCGCGGTCATGTTCTTTATGCGCAGAAAAGGTTAGAGAAGTTGTCTCGGAAGCTTGCTCAGGGCAAGTATGAGAAGCTTGGCGGGTACATCGATGGTTGTCTTGATATTGAAGTTCGTTGCGGGTTCGATAAGTGGTATCGTTCAGCCGAATTGTTGTTGGCTTGTGGTGGGCCGACTATCCGTCTCGATACGAACAATTGCTGTATTTCCGGTTCGTGGGGAATGGATAAATACGAATTGTTTGCCGACCGGACGGTGTGTGAGGCGATCGATGAGTATCTTGAAGATTTTTTTAATGAGAATGGATAGTGGCATGAAAGATTGTCCGGTTGTGGGTGTGAAGGTGGAATCCAACTCGTGGATTTCAACTATGTTTGTTCCTTTTTGTGTCGAGTGTGGCGACGATACGCCGACAGGTTCATTGTCTGATGCTATGAAGGCTGTTCGTGACCATACCGATTGGCATCGTGACCAGAATTACGCTGAATGGTGTGAGTCTATCCGACCTGAGAGTGTTCTATTCCCAGTGTATGGTGTCCGTGCGCGTTAGCGTGTGGTTGTTTGTTATTTGTTTTTGAGCCTTGGCATGGTGCCAGGGCTTTTACTTTTCCTGAAAGGTTTATTGCTATGAATTATCCATTGAGTTTCGCCGAACCACACAAGGTCCATGACCTGGGCGTTTCGTTTACTGCCATGACGCGCATTGCTAGGGCTATGAATTCCACAGCCTACACGCCCGGTTCACTGCTCTATTTCGACGTTAACGGTCGCGTGATTGACGCGACGTTGCCGGATACGCGTTACCAGGGTGACCCGGCTGGTACGTATTTTTGTGCTGAGAAGCCTGTTGGCCCGATGGCCTGGTGTTGAGGATTGTTTGTTGTTGTTAGCCTGGCCGTGATGGCCAGGCTTTCCTATTCTAGAAAGGATTATTGTCATGAATTATGTTGTCGCGCAATTTAATAACGATATCGCGTCTGGCTATTACAGTCCCGTTGTCTTGGCTGGCGTACGAAGTTACGCTGAGCGCGCTATTGCGAAGTACCGGGATGGTTCCATTGACGGCGTGTTAGCTTCCGTTCCTGTGAGTTATCGCCGTCTAGTGGTTTCATATCTACGCCATGGAAAATTCGATGGCCGTGTACGAACCCTCACCAGCCATGGCGAAGCAGTCAGGTTGATTGATACCGTACATTGGGTATGCGAGGCAGGGTATATCCGATGAGTACGCCGGTTAACGCAACGACGTTGGAAGCGTATCAGGGTAAAAACGTGGATATTCTTTGTGATGCCATGTTGGCGAATGGGTGGACGAATCCTCGTTTTGTGACGTTTGTGCAAGCGAAGTCTGAGGACTGCTATCCGCGTAAGGGTTCTCATGGTGTTCAGATCAGTAGGTGGGGAGTCGATGAGTCGAAGCCTGATGCTGATGGTAAGCCGACTAAGTTTGTGAAAACATATACTGTTTTCAATGTGGAACAGTTGGGTGGGAAGATTCCCCCGACTTGGGCTGATGGTGATATGTCTATCCTCCAAGTGTTGTATAAAGAGAACTTGTTGGAATGGTCTGAGAAAGACTTGTATGACACGTTGGAGTTTGCCCGGAGTCGCGGTGACTTTGCTGCTCAGCAGGTCATCACAACGCATTTCGAGCGTCGTGAGCGTGACCTGAAACGGGCTGAGAATACTATTCGCCGTGCGTCGGTTGACGATGTGATCAATGTCCAGATCCAAGCTGCTGAGCAGGCGTGTAATGGGTTCCTCGTGAATCGTGAAGGCTTGGCCGTCGGTGTGACTGCCAGGAATTTGTGGACATGGACTTTACGCCGTGCCAAGAAATATGCGACGGAAGACTTGTTGCGTTATTGGGCTGAGTATCCACGTCCAACAAAACTTGAATTGTTGGGTGACGTGGATGCTCGCACGAGAAATATTAAAGAATGTGGAGTACTCATATGACCGTGTTTTACGATGTCAAAGTAAGTTTATATGTACACGATGGGAAAATGGTTGTTGATAGTGGCGAACTATCGACAACACATACAATCAGAGTTCAATTTCCACTCTGGTTCGTAAAATCAATCGGCGAACTTGTGGATTACGCATTGCGAAAGCATTTCGAACAAGTTTTCAAAACAAGCCTTCCTATTTCGATTGGTCTGCATGGAGACTTTGGATGGACGGCCGATTCCATTTCGGATTATACTTCCATTTTTCGGGCGATGATCTACAACACGTATGACGTTGAAGTTCATTGGAATGGAGAAATAGGAGTATGACGGACAATGAGTACTAGGAAGATTGTTGTCCGCGAGATTTGGTGTGATGGCAAGGAAAATATTGGTACGCGAAGCAGTAGTTTCGGTTGTCTTGAGTCGATTCGATCAAAGGATTTTGAGACTTTGACTGAATTACGTAAGGAAGCCAGTCATTGGGGTTGGCTTTTCCAGAATAAACACGATTATTGCCCCAGACATGCACGGCATATGAAAAAAGAGTCAAGAATGGGAAGCTTGTCCGATGGCTAGGACTTTCACTGCCGGTCACTGCCCGGATGAGTTTTAGTGCGCCGCCGTTGAGTGTGGCGTTTTTTGAGCGTCTTGTGGATGGTCCATGAGACGCTTTTCTATTAAATACGAAAGGAATTAACAATGAAAGTACGTAAAGATATTTTGTCTGAAATTGGTGAAGGACTTGGAGCACAGTTCAACGAGGATGGACAGTTTAACGAACAACAAATTGACCAACTACTAGATACGATGCTTGTTTTGCTTCAGGGATGTGGACAAATTGGTTTCGATGAACAGGAAGGATATTTTTGGTACTCGCCGAGTGACGATGTCTTGTTCAACCAGTTTTGGTCAATTTACAAACAAGCCGAGGAAAAGATTCTGGGAGGAACAGACAATGTCAATAAATGAAATGACGTGGAAACAAAAAGAGTTTATTAGGAGCTTGTTGGCTGACTATGGCGTACAGCAGGCATACGAGGACGGGATTCTGACAGGATTCCAGGCACTCAAGCACATGAGGGACGGGAGTATTGCTGAACCGAAAGAATACCGGGAACCTGATGGGGTTTTACGGCACGGTATTCCAGCGTTCTCATCCGTTGCGGCATCCACATTGATCGATAAATTGAAGAAAGGCATGTCATGACGACACCGAAATACAATTGGGAGTTCGGCATTGCTGGGAATGGTGGAGCAGAATTCGATTCGGGTTGGGACGACGTGATTCCCGATGATATGGACCAAGCTGTCATGGATGCACTCGAAATGTGGATTATCGACAACCAAGGCCGCCGTGGTGATAACCGGTTCAACGGTGACTGGTATCTACGGTATTTTCATGATGGTTGGCAGGTTGCTGAAGGTCTGGTCACGAATCGTACGCTCCACCAATATTGTCAACAGGATGACGGTACTGTCGAAAAGCGTCTCGTGGACATGTTTGGCACGGGTCATGATGTGGTACGGGTACTCGGTATCAGAGAAAGGACGGGATTGCGATGGGCGTTGTAGAACTTGAATTGGAGAACAAATAATGAATAGGCAACAAATCTTGGCGGAACATCCGGACGCCTACCCAGTCTGGGCAACCGTCATACACGATGAACAAGATCCACTATTGCCCGAATGTCCAGACAGGCGTTTAGTTGGAGTGGTTATCGAATGGGACTACGAAGATGAGGAGGGTAATGCTATGGAGTCAGGCATCGTCGAAAATCGTCTCGTCAAGGTGTGGAATGACCATGTTGGTCATCGGTTGGAAGACGTTCTTGCTGGTGGCGCATCGTGGTCGTGGGTCAGTGAAATGCAGTTGGCCGCGACACGTTGAAGGGCATGTAGTTTGATGGTTTGACCGGTCGTGTGTGAGAGTGTGGCCGGTCAAACTATCATTGATTAGTTGGTTGATTTCTTTCCTTTTTTGGCCTTTTTCTTTGTTTTGCAGGCCATGTGAACAATAACTGTCATACGAGTATTTTACCATGTCAGACGCATTTTTTTGTGGTTTTTTGTTGGATCTGTGGTTAAGAATCAAACTCAAGTACGTCTGAATCCAGCAAAAATCCAGAAGTTGCAATAACAGTTTTCGGCTTCGCCGGAAACTGGACAGTCCAGACTGGTCTGGTACCGCTCCGAAGGAGTAGGTAGTCTCCTGTCTCCTGTCTGCTTGAATTTTGCTTAACCACTTGCTTAACCACTTGCTTGAATTTTGCTTAACCACTTGCTTAACCACTTGCTTGAATTTTGCTTAACCACTTGCTTGAATTTTGCTTAACCACTGTGTCAGTAAAAGAAAGAATCATTTTACCCATCCTTCTTGAACGCAAAACTCGCATTCAGCAGATGGATTCAATGAAGAGTGTTTCGACACATGCCCTCCTTTTGCACCTGCTCTTGATTTTACACTCGCAAGCGAGTCTCTCTCTTGTTTTGTCGTGTTCCACTTTTCCCAGTTTTTGACACTCCAATATAATCCATCATCGATCCACAATCCGGCTGATACAAGTTGTAATGATATTTTCTTTTGATTAGGTATCCCGTCACCAATCTCTGGTAATGCAGATTTCTTGATCCTTCCATCAGCCTTATTACGCCGAATATAGAGCAGACCGCGTATATATAAAAACTCTGCCATAGCTCCTGCGCTAACAATCGCGTCATCGTATCCAATATACGGGTCAATAGGTTGGAATATACCCGGTATTTTTGTTGTCATTATTAGTTCCTCCCGTTTGCGTGGCAGTTGGGGCATATCCAGCCAGTGTTGGCGCGTTGCCAACCAGCGTTGAGTGCTTGGAGTACGGGTGGTTGTTTTAATGCACTGTATGTTGTTTCGTGGTTGCATTGC
>Ga0123354_10002358_pt1 | contig 24802 bp, 17 predicted proteins | sample TergutLab28metaG_2_FD_97872 | JGI IMG/M metagenome (GOLD analysis project Ga0123354, IMG submission 97872) | Labiotermes labralis P4 segment gut microbial communities from Petit-Saut dam, French Guiana - Lab288 P4 | ecosystem: Host-associated > Arthropoda: Insects > Digestive system > Gut ...
GCATATTGTATAATAATAATAATAATAATAATAATAATAATAATAATAATAATAATAATAATAATAATAATAATAATAATAATAATAATAATAATAATAATAATAACAATAATAATAATAATAACAATAATAATAATAGTTATTATTATTATTAACAACTGCAGTTGGGTTGTCACCAAGTGGCAATGGTTATTTTATGTGTATACAAAATATGAAATTGGTTACTAATAAATTTAACCCTGCTCTGGTACCATGAAAAAAGTTACGTTAAGAGTACCATGGGGTCAATATGACCCATTTTAAAAAGAAACAGAATATAAACACATTTTATTACAATGTTCTTTTCCCCCAAATAATATTTCATAACACAGGTTTGTACTCAAATATCGACAAACAGGCACGACTTTGCCTTAGGAACTTTCGAATATATAGAAGCAGATAGAGAAATATACAGAAAATGTAGTACAAAATGCATACAATATTCCACAACACTTCATATGTGGTTTTCTGATTATTTTACATATAGTATCATTATCTGTAGTTCTAACCTTTACTCCTGGCATTGGTTGCACAACCATTTGCTGTGCTTTTCACGCACAAAGTTATTGCACTCATTACAGATGAATTTGGTTTTCTTGTCCTTTGATCTGGGACAAATGTAGCATTTCTTGCGCTGTGCTGAATGATGCTGAGTGGTGCATGGAGCTGGTGAGGTTGCCAGTAAAATGCCACAACTGCGAATGACCTGTTTCACATCTTGCGGTGTTTGTTGCACTTCGAATCTCTGACGTGCATGTGGAATGATCAAAGCAAGGGTCAGTTCCTTCAAGAATTTTTGTCGCTTCTCTTTCTTATGTTCTCCAAAGTTGGACACATTTTCAGTGAAAATAACAAATGCATTCAAGGCAGCGCTGTCAATTATTCCATAAAAGAGCCTCATTGGCCAACGGTTTGTTTTTCTTGCCATGATGTACAAGCTGCACATTTGATCATGACTGTCCACACCACTTTTTTTCCTGGTTGTAAAATACGTCTATTTCTTCTTTCCCAGTATTCTCGTCTCTCTTTTTTTTTTTTTTTTTGGAATGCATAGTGGACAAGAAGACGACCCTCTTGTTTTTCTTTGGAGCAACGGACAACAGACTGAAATTGTTTGCATGGTCAAATGCATATTGAACTGTTCCTTCATCCGCTTTCGCCAAAAAGCTGGGTGGAATGCACACTTTGTTCTTTTTCATCATGCCAACCAAAGTGAGCTTTCAGGATTTCAACTCCATGGCCAGAGGAATTGACATGTAATAATTGTCAGTGCTAATGTTTCTGCTTGTTCCCAAAACTGATGGAACCAAATCCAGAACAGCTTGGGTTGGGACTGGCAATCCCGGTGCATGAGTGCCACTTCCCTTGGAAATTTTGGAAGAAACCAAGAAGAAGGTTTCGCTATCAGCCAGAACATATATCTTGATGCCGTATTTACTAGGTTTATTTGGTATGTATTGCTTGAAACTACACCTTCCTTTGAATCCATGGAGAGATTCATCAACTGTGCAACCAGTTCCTGGAGTGTAGTTTGCTTCACAAGCTATGACAAATTTGTTGTATATGTTGCGAATAGGTGCCAACTTGTCATTGGCTCTTCTCTGGGCCCTCGTGGTTTAATCGTCAAAGCGTAAGCAATACACAAGAAACAAAAAACGCTTCTGACTCATTGCTGCTATGCAAATTGGCTTGCCAGTACCATCTTTCGCCCAAATGCTTGCAGTACTTTCTTTGGAGCTCTTTGTAGCGCCTAAGAGCAGCAGGATGCCTATGAGTGCGTGAATTTCTGTCATGCTTGTATTGTACAGAAATCCAGCTTTACTTGTGTAACTGGTTTTCACATTCTCAATCTTCTGGTTAGTCCATGTCACAATCTCTGTTATCACGGTGTCATCAAAAAATAACTCAAATGATTTCAAGGGTGTGTCTGCTTGATATCAATTCCCTTTCGGCACTGGTTTCTCTTTGACAATATTGCGCATTGATGTTCTTCTGACAGCTTTTGGCTTCTGTGACCATACATATCCATCTTTTCCAAGAATTTCACCACTGTCAACATCTTGCTTCTCTTCCGAATCTGATTCACTTGCATTTATTTCACTGTAGGAATCTCACACTTCTTTGGACTCGGGGTCGCTTTCATCCCAGAGCAAACTATCTTCAATATCGACCTCATGTTCACTATCAACGTCACTTAACACGTCTAAACACACCAGAATGTCGTTGCACAACAATCCCCGTCATCTTGCCATGATCCCTTTGCCACCGAACGCTTTCTAAACACATTGCGCAGTGAGACCGAACGACTTGTAAAGACGTCGCAAACAGTGAGTCGATGGTGGGAGGAATTTTGTTCACTCCTAAACGATACCATTGCATAGGTTTCTTATGCTGCAGGACACTTGAAGGTCAGTATTCTCCTCTGTGTACCCAGAATGATCCCCCTCTACCCCCTAAACCCTTCACAATACTGTGATCTATATGTCTTATGCAGAGCAACTGTGCATTTTTCCCCAGCTGATTAATGCGTTCTAGCTTTGTTTATAACTCTAAATGGTAGACTATTTTTACAGCGAGAACATGGCATGTGACAGATTTTTTCATATACTGCGTTTTCTGCATTTTGCAGACAATTATCTTTATTACATGGAAGGTACTATGGAGTCCATTTGACCCCAAGCGGAAATAAACATAAATAAAAAATAAACAGAAAGACACAAAACCTACCGAATGTGTGTGACATAGTTAGGAAGGCCTTACGAAAAATACATAAAAGGCAATATCAGTATTCGTGACAGTTTAAAAAAAAAAGTGAGTCAAAGAGGACTGGGGTCACATAGACCCCATGGTACCAGAGCAGGGTTAAGTTGGGAGGGCTGCATGAGAAGCATGTAGTGGCAACTTGGAATCTTGGGAACCATCTCAACATTTGCTTATAGACACAGGGAAACCAAGAAAAACCTCAGTTGAGGTGACTGGTCACATGACCTTCTGGATACTGACTTCTAGCCAGCAGTCCGGCATGTGAAGTAAGAACAGCAATACACGCATAGTAAAGCAAATACACATAAGATGACAACAATACACACAAGACAACTACAACGTTACACACAAGACAACTAACAATAATAAACACAAGACATCTCAAAATACAACATGTACAAATGGTAAACAACACCACGGTAAGAAAGTACTGTCTACAGTTTCCAGTATTTTTTCCCACACATATTGTACTCACACTTTCACCCCAGCCCTTCACTTCTCACCACTTTACTACTCAAACAAACTTTTTCCCTAAAGTCTCATTTTTACCCCCTTCCCTACACTGCACTTCACTTCACTTCAATTCATTTCACTTCACTTCACTTTACTACACTTTTAGATGATTTTCACTTCATTTTGCTCTACACTTATAGATGATTTCCACACACTTTATCTTCATTTAACTCACCTCGATTATCACTTTACTTACCCTATTTTTAAAAATAATTGGTTTGTAGGGGAGAGTGCCTAACACTTCTGCAGGTAACTGGTTCCAGTGTTGGATGGTCCTATTCACAAAGGAATATTTCCCTATATCCGTCCTTTGCCTCCTACTACTAATTTTGCGTTCATGATTTACCCTGCTCAGATAGTGTGGCCGTTGTAGTAAATGGATAAAAATTTTGAAATCGTGCAAAAAATTCTAAATATCACTCAAAATTTAGTGAGAATTGTTGACCGGCAGTTGGCAATACTGGAGTAATCTCCATGCTGTACCAACTGCCTCTTTGTGTTGTTCGAATTTTGATAGTTAGGGTTTCCTTGGGATATCAAAAATTATTTTGCATTTCCTTCTTGGAAAAAGTTTGCAAAACACTAATGTGGATTTTGTTTTCCCTTGTACCAATACATATTTTGCCATAGCATGAACAAAAAAAAAAACATATTTTTCCTCTGGCGAGGTTTATTAACGGATGTTAACAGTGCCCAGTAGTGTAGGGTTTAATGACAGGGTTGACGTATGTAACAGGATGAGGAATATGCAAAAAGGTAAAATATAGGGCCTGTAAAATAAATTATATAGTATGTGTAATATACTGGAGGATGCTGTGATATGAGGCAGGAGTCTGTACTCGTATCTGACAGGTTAAATTATGTGTGATGCTTTGTGTGTGTATGTATGTGATGGGAGAGTGGCTGTGAATTCTGTGTGTAAACAAAGTGGATATCAGATGCAGGAGAATGTTTATCACTGTATTTTGTCAATGAGAAAGAACTCCTTCTGCCTTTGGCAATGCTTTCACATGACATTTGGCTTACATGTTTCTTACTGCAGTGCAGTGTCCTGTAAGTAGAACAGATTGGACTGTGAGGTTGGGGTCATTTATCAAACAGAAAGTTTGACTTTAGTTTCTGAAAAGTGTCATATTTTATCATGTAATTTATATGACTTGATTCTGGAAATCATGTTCTTAGGAAGACAGTACAAATTTGAGGAAACTTTGCAATTCACAGCAAAGAAGTGAAACTTTATAGCCTGATTGCTTTATACAGCACATACAAATAAGAGCTTTATAATTAAGGCCTTGCTGTCCACAGTTGTATTAAAAAAATATTTTGGACAATAACATTATGTTTTACAAAGAGGTAAGTATGAAAGATGTTTAACTCTGCAAATTTTATGGTTTTTGTAGTGGTGTATTTGAGGGTTAGGATCTTCTGAGTTTCACTGCTGCATCAATGGGTAACCACATCTCAAGGTTTCGGAGGCAGTGCCCAAGAAATTGTCTTGGGCCTTTTGGCCCTTTGCCCTTTGCTTCCAGTCTTTGGGATCAGATTACACACTGTTATATTATCAATGCCTCAGAATGGAATCCTCATATTGAAATCACTTTGTGCATGGCTTTGTTGATGTGAATAAGATAATGTAACAAATGACATAGATATTACTTACACGATTGGACATGATGGGGCAGCATTCTTTCAGGGGAAAGAGAACTAATGTTCACTTCTGTCATGTTCAGATGGCGACACTGGCCTCATCAGCACAAGGCTGCTGCTTGATCGAGAGCAGAAGGAGAATTATACTTTGATTGTCGTTATTCAAGATCATGGCGACCCTCTACAGCAGGCAAGCAGAGTACTGCAAGTGCAAGTTCTTGACATAGATGACCACAAACCACTGTTCCTGCGGAGTCTGGTAAGTACCAACAGGAACACATCCGAGCAGTGAATCATGATTCTTGTGGCTTTCGTCATTCCCTACAAGAAATTGCTTGTATAGTATCTCATTTAGGCCATGACTGATTCCTTCAAAATTCTTTACAATTCGTCTTTTACCAGTATTTCTTTTCTCAATGCCACATAGTTGAAGGTGCTTGGGGCATTGTGAAACACATTTTAAAGACAGTCATCCTTCCTGGTATTAGGCCTGTTGTGACATGTTGCAGGGTTTACAAAACAATTCTTCCCCTGTATATTTATCTTCTGAAACTTTTTTTCCTTTTGATTGATGTTTTAAGACTTTCTATATTCCTATCAGAGCTTATCTTGTGACTTTTTTCTTTCAAGTTTCTTCTGTATTATTCTGTGAATTTTAATATATATATAACTAAGAAAAAAATGTGTATATACATGTAAAAATTGTTTTGGCATCAGTAAGTATTGGGCATGTTGAGATCAGCACAGTTTGACACCTAATGGCAATCTGAGCTGTGTGAGGATTGTTAGACTGCCCAGTGTGATCAGTATAGTATCATCAAGTACATGTATTCATAGCTACAAATTCCCGGATACTAAAAATTTGGTAATAAGCATCGTCAGTTTTTATTCACTTCCATACACAAAATGAAAAATTTAGTTTATGAAAGTATTTGTTTTTATGTTTTTCCTTGTTTGTGTAGCAATACTAACTAACAAAACATGACTTAAAATTAATCATATTTAATAAACTGCAGTTTGTTTTGTTTTTTTATTATTTGACTTGTGTATCCGTTTTTTTTTAAATTTGCCCTTGCTTATATATATATATATATATATATATATGGGTTTCTGACGTAGTTTATAAATAATGCAAGTAATCTACAAGTTTTAATTAAATAATCCAAAAAGTAAAAAGGAAGTCCTGTGTAGTTAGACCATGTGATTCTATGCTTTCAAAGCTGGAACTATTTTCAGTTGTTGTTTGTACTTTTGGGGAACTTGAAGTCATTGCAAAAAGATTTAAAACAAAGCAATGTAAAAGTTGTGTGGAAAAGAATTTAAAATGAATTACAACAATATTATTGTTTGCTGCAGGATTTAAATTCCCAGCAAATTTTTATGCAAATGGACTCTATCAATTGCAAATGGCGTATACTGATGTGCATGTAATGTTATAGCTCATGAAAAGTGTAATGACTATTGTGAGATTTGGGGACCTCACGGCAGTCATCCTGAAGGTACATATCTTCTGCGATGTAATGCTGTGGTGTTGGGTGAATACTTCTGATGTTTCAAAAGATTGTAATGCTTCATCTTCAGAAGGTGCGGGTACTACAGTCCTTAAGAACATTGTGCACTGCTGACCCAGTGACATAGCATAATATCCCAGAAGACTTGGATCTTCTGTAACAAATACTGTTAAGAGAAGAAAAAACTTAACTGGATTTATATACAGTAATTTATGCCATTGAATATTTTACTATTAGGATTTGAAAATTCAGGCCACATTAGTGTGTGATGCAGAAAAGATATCAGGCTGTCATGACAGATATTAACCCTTTAAAGACGAAGTGCAGACTGCTTTATTTAAAGACCCAGTTCATACTGCGCAGTAAACACTTTTTATCTTGGTTATAAAAGCCAATCGTTTTATGTTACATGGGGCAGAATTTGCTGTTTGTTCTGAGATAAATACTAAACAAATAAATGTAGTGTGGGCAGAACATATAATTCTTAAGTGTTAAACCTGTTGGTGCATGAATCCAGTAGGCTTTAAAAGTTAATGAGATGTTCTGCTCCTGGGATTTGACACTGTGTAGGATTGTGGATTGATACTGACATTTGAGTAGAATGTGCTGAAGTCCACCTGGATATAATTCCAGCACACTGAAGATGGACGTGGCATATTCCTCTGAAACATCTGTGACAATGCATCCTATAAGCTGTCAAAACCAAGAAGATCATTGTCTGTTCTTTTATACATTGTCATCAGGTTATGCATCGCAGTGTAATCTCCAGTAGAGTACCTTATATGACTTCATTGTTTTATGCATTAGGATGACGAACCACAGATTCTGACAGTAAATGAAGAGGTGGAAATTGGGTCAAAAGTTGGAACTGTTGAAGCAGTGGATGAAGACATCGGTGAAAATGGCATGATTGATTACCTTATAACATGTAAGTTATTGTCAGAGAGCACCAGGGTTGGAAATGGCTGTGAAATATGTAGATGCTCTAGCTTCAGTTAATTTTTCAAGGAATGCAAACCCAGAAGATGGTGTTCGAAATGTTTTTTGATTCAACATAAGACATGGGTAAACCCCCAAATCCAAAGTTATAAATTAGACACAGAGTATATATACTAAGGACAGGAATTTGTACATAAACTCATTAATGTTATTTATCTGTTTAGAATTACTTCCTGTTAAGAGCCTGTAGCAAGTGTTTCTGAAGAGCAATAAAAGCCTTTTGGTAGCAGTATTTATGCCTTGAAAGTCATCATAGGAATGTATTTTAGGTGTTGTTTATACAAATATATAAAGTGAACAGTAGTTGGAGGTTATGTTTATTCATCAGCCTGTCTTCCATCAACAATTACATTGATATTTGATCTGTGAAAGTGTACAGTGGACGCTGATGTAACTTTGATAGGGATATGTATAGAATGTAGTTTGGGTAGCTGCTTTTTGTGTCCTATGCAACCTGTTTGATTTCATTGCAAGTGATGACTCATAACAAAAACTGTTACATGACAATAACTACATATCTCATTATGCACTACAGATTTGTGTGAAATATCTTTTGTTACATGAATACTAAATGGAACTACTGGGCAAAATAATTTTTGATTTGAGTATGAGACACATAAAACTATAAAACTGAAATGCTTTCAAGGATGCTCATTGGTGAAGGTATTGGAGCACTTAGAAAAAGTCAGATTTGGTAGTTAGACAAGGGTTGCATTCACACACTAGTTGGCATATTCCAACCTTAGGGAATTGTTTGGAGATGGGATGCACCAGCTTATGCAGTGCGGTGACTCCTGTCTAAATGTAAGTCTTTTTTTTTTTTCTAACTGCTGCAAGAACTTTACTTTTTGTATCATCAACAACAGGTTTCAGTTGTACTTGCCTTATAGCGCAGTTAATTTTGTAAACGATTATGTTTGTCGGTGAAATTTACAAAATAATGAAGAATGTAAAAATAAAGAGGCCATTAACATTAATGTTTTCCTTAAGCATAGACAAAATATTAATCTAACCGATGGTTCCTAAAGTCCTTGCTATCAATGGAATTCAGAAATATTCATACTTATGACAATGTGCTTGAATTTTCAGATGGCAATGAAGAGGGACTGTTCATTATAAACCGCACCGCAGACAACAAGGGGATGATTACTGTAGCAAAAAGAATAGATAGAGAAGCTGGTTCAGAACATTTACTGACTGTCAAGTGTTTCAAGAAGTCCACCAAGCCTTACAGTTTGAGGAAACAATACAACAGACAGGTACCAGCTTTGGTCTTTGAAATGTGCCATTGAGCAATCTTTAAATTTGATGCAATTTTTAGTATTTAATTTGAACATTTACTCAACAGTATGAATTTTGTGAATTACAGAATAATGGACACAGTATGTCGGTATTTTATGTGCGCACTGTGTTCTAAATTGTTGCATGACAAGTCATTTTACTTCAAAACACAGTAGACTGATAACTATTGATTCTATTAGACCTTCAGTGACAGGTTTTAAATTCCAGCTACTGCACTGGACAGAGGGATTTTAAATTGTTCATAAATGTAAATGCATTCACAACTGTACAGTGTACTGAAGCTGACAACATGTGACAAATTAGGGGCTTGTACAGTGCACTGAGACCGGTATTGAAGGGTTAAGATTATGTTCTTGTGGGATGTGATGCTGTGAGTTGAGCAGGTGCATATGGACATTTCGTAGGAACCTGTTCGCTTCATTTTCATGGGGGAATAGGAAAATGTGGAAGACTATGCACTTTTGAAGTAAGAAAGAGATGAATAGAACTGGGAATGTTTGTTGTTTATATATGTTCAGATGATTCCAAATGCATTGTCTCTGTACTGGCTGTTCTTTCTTTCATAATATTTTGTAGCCATAAGAAGAACCTTTACATTATGTAATGATATGTTGAGCAGAGAAATTGGCAACAATGAAGACTTCTTTGTTGACAGGACAATTAAATAACAAAAAGTTATTTTCACTTACAGGATCCATCAGAAAGGCAAGTTAAAGTTCTAATACTGGACATTGATGACAACAAACCTGTTTTTACAAAAGACAATATTACCTTAGGTAAGTCATACAGGGGGACTCTGCATTAACTGTTGCTGTCTGGCTTAACTGCTTTGATTCATTACTAATGTGTGAGGAATAGATACTTCTGTTGTAAAAATAATACTTCCACTCCTCAGACTAAAAATAATAATACTTATGTATTTTCAGTAGTGGAGAATAGGCAAAAATATAACTTTATCACATTCTTATACTTAAATAATATTCCTTTAACAGCACTATATACGTCTATGATAGCAGTAGTCACATTACAAATACTGCATTTTTATTTTTTATGGGGTATATGTGTGTACCGTAGTCTCCATATGTGCTACCTAACAGTGTCTTTGTTGCTGTGATTTCAGGAGTCCGCCTAAATGTTCCTGTGGACACATCATTGCTTACATTGGAAGCAGTTGACATTGATGCAGACTCTCAACCTGTTACATACAGGCTAGTCAACTCCACATTCTTCTCTCTCGCACCATCGATTATAGACACTGTTCCGGTGTCATCAAATCACAGTACAGTTTTTAGACTTGATAATGAGACGGGAGAACTGAGAACAGCAGGCAGTATGGTCGGTTTTGTGGATGGCTTCTTCAAGTTACAAGTGACAGCAAACAACAGTGATGTTCCTGGTAGAGAAGTGAATACCTCAATCAAGGTTTGGAATGCTATAATTTTGTATCTGTTGTTCAGCGAATGAACCTAGCTATCTCACTGACTCTATGGAGCGAGGCTAGCCTTGTGAGTGTACTAGATGGTTAGCTCCTCAAGAATTTGCCTGTGTTTTATTGGACCTGAAATTTTATTGTTTTGCCCAGTCTGAAGTCAGATGAATCTGGGTCACATCATTTTTTTTATCAACATCAATTTTAATATTATGCAACATTCTATTTTTTTTTAAGCTCATGGTTCCATGCATCGTAATTCAATGTTAATAAAAATCCAACCAGATGCAACAGTATGCAGATATTTATTTACTGCAAAGTCACTCTACATGTTTTGGGTGTCACAGCACACATCATCAGGAGTACTAAAAACTGTAACCGCGGCCTCCGGTACAAGACATAATACTTCCTTCCAACGTGGCCCGATTGGGCCATGTTGGAGGGAAGTAGCTGTACTGTACCAGTATTATGTCCTGTACCGGAGGCTGCAGTTACAATTTTTAGTACTCCTGATGATGGGTGCTGTGACAACCGAAACCTGTAGAGTGACGTTGCAGTAAATAAATATCTACATACTGTTGCATCTGGTTGGATTTTTATTAACATTGCAACATTCTATGTTTAGGTCAGAATATATTTTAGAAGGCAAATAGCTCCTGCTACTCTTTCTGTATGTCCTTCGTTATTTATTTCTCGACCGTCACATTTACAATAATTTCATGTTCAAGTTCAGCATACTAGATTGGTGTGCAAGTTATTCCAGTTACATTTTTCTCAACTCTGCTTTTTTTTTTAGCACAAACTGTTAATAAATATGAAACAGTTTCTTCAGTTCATGCCATTTTGTATCTGATGTAAAGTCATTCAGGTATGAGTGCTTCAGAATGTGGTTTGTATAAGCCATCTATTGCTTTATATAAAGTTACTGTTAAAATTGCAACTGTGTTTAGTATGATAAAAGCATGTGATAAATGGAATGGGGCAGCTGGCAATGTGTGTACTGTATTGCACATAAACTACTGCTGTATAAACTGTAACAGATTATTATTGTTTCAAATAATATTAATGTTCAGCTAGAATTGTACAGCCTATGAATTTCATATTCCTTGGTGATCTGCTTGCTGCTGTTTTTAATTGGATAAGGGTGTGCATGCATGCATGTGCATACTCATGCTAGGCTGGGTTTTTATGTTTTGTTGACCTTGCATCTCTGTATAAGCTTGTAAATAAAGCCAACTTGGTGTACAATTTTTCTTAGTATGTTTATTTCTTTTTTCTACATGTTTCGGGTGACTATGTGCCCATCATCAGGAGAAACAACTGTATTTATGTGACACTTAGTACCCACGTCACTCATGATGCAGTTGTGAAGTGTCAGTTGTGTCTCAGAGCCCCTACTGGTCACACATGCCTCTTCTGTTTGCTCATACCTTATCTTTTCTGTTGTTTTGTCTACATTTACCCCTCTACTCCATTTACCAGTTTATTATCATAGCATATAAATAAACCACAGAAAAACTGTAATACTATTTGTGGTCTTTATTTATCCCACTTAAGGTGAATAATCATACATTTTGCAGCAAAAATAGTAAAGTGTTTGATTACCAGGGGCTACCTCAGAACCTGCTGGGGATGTTACACAATATACAGTATACGAACCGTATTACCATCTAAAATCCGAAATATTTTGAATTTTGAAGCACATCTGCCCTCAAGAATTTCAGATAAGGGACTGTGGACCTGTAGTATATAATCATATTACCTGAAAAATAATATGCAATTATAACACAAAAATATAAAAGAAATATCCCAAAATTGTCACATCATTATTCTGTATGGATGACTGTCTGGTATGCATACAAATACCAAGTGTCATATAGATACAGTTGTTTCTCCTGATGATGGGCACATAGTCCCCCGAAACATGTACAGAAAAGAAATAAACATACTGAAAAAATTGTGCACAAAATTTGGCTTTCTTTACAAGGCTAGGCTGGATATTTTTATGAAAATTGCAGTATCACTGTGCTGATTTGCTTCTTTTTTGTTTTAATAAGTATTCTACTAAGGCTTAAATTAGAATTGTTAGTCACAAACTTGATACATCATCATTTCTAGGAGCACATTTGTAACATAAATGGGAGAGTGTCTGTATGTGTTATTTGTGTCTATGAAATACCATTCTATGTTGGTCTCCGTTTTTCAGTGCTGTAGACTAAGTAATGTCACTCCTTGTTTTCTAACTTGTGTTACACACATGTGAAACAAGAGAAATCCAGTGATGACCAAAAATGTTAAAATGAGGAGGTGTAAGAGCTTGCATGAAAATAATTTTCAGGTGTTGCAATAATAAGCAAACTCATTGTCAGCACTAATATTATAAGCTGTCCTGTGGTTTATATGGGAGGCAGGATGGCTGAGTTTATATACTGTCTGGGCTGTAGCTTAAGAAGACTGAAAAATGCTGACTTGATAATTTGCAGGGGCACAGGAATCTCCTCTTTTCCAATGTCCAGTCTGGCTCTGGGGCCCACTATCCATTCAATACAAGAGTCTCTTTCACCAGGGAGTAACGCTTGTGGGGCATGAACTAGTGTAGAGGCTAAGAATGTGTTGAGCCGTACCTCCTACTGTAATTAAACAGAGGGACAGTTTTAACATTTTGTGTTTAATGTGACAATTTTGGAACATTTCTTTTATATTTTTGTGTTATAATTGCATATTATTTTTCAGGTAAGATGATTATATACTACAGGTCCACAGTCCCTTATCTAAAATTCTTGGGGGCAGATGTGCTTCAAAATTAAAAATATTTCGGATTTTAGATGGTAATGCGATTCATATACTGTATATTGTGTAACATCCCCAGCAGGGTCTGAGGTAGCCCCTGGTAATCAAACACTTTACTATTTTTGCTGCAAAATGTATGATTATTCACCTTAAGTGGGATAAATAAAGATCATAAATAGTATTAGAGTTTTTGTACAGTTTATTTATATGTTATAATAATAAACTGGTAAATGGAGTAGAGGGGTAAATGTAGACAAAACAACAGAAAAGATAAGGTATAAGCAAACAGAAGGGCGTGTGTGACCAGTAGGGGCACTGAGACACAACTGACACTTTACACCTTCATGATGAGTGACATGGGTAAAAATGTTTGATTTTCAGAGGTTTTTGAATTTTGGAATGACAGATGAGGGATTATGAACCTGTGTTATTTTTTATACTTCCTTACAAAAACTACAGTTTTTACGATTTATAATTTTTAAAAAAATATTTTTTTTAAAACATTTTTACAAGAGCACTGTTTCAGAAATGATATTCTTATCTGTTGAATAATTAATGGATGTTGTATTCTGTTATTTTGCTCACAGATATTTGTGCTTCGTGACAGAGATCTTTTGAAGTTTGTGTTCAGCAAACCACCAACAGATGTCAGACGAATACTTAATGACTTCCAGAGGGAGGTAGAGAAGGCACTGCTACTACCTGTCAACCTCAACATTTATGACACCCAATTTTATGCTAAAGAAGATGGCAGTCTTGACTTCAGCAGTACAAGGTTTGGCAGCATTCTTTAAAAATTATATCTTCTTTCTCATTTATACATCTGTAAACACTGCCTTGACAAATGGAACATGGTACCTAATTAGTCAAAGCTGAACAGTGCATATCACTTTGCTTGTAATTTGTCATGGTTATGTTCTTGGAAAGCAAATCCAGAACTGATCTCAGAAATGGCAGCAGTGTCAGTGTTTTTCAATTGGTATTATAGTGTTGTCAGTCAGTGTTAGTGATATCAACTTGTATTGACGAGATACACACGGACTGTTACTAGTGTGATGTTTTATTCTATCAGGCTGTCTTTCCAACCTCACAACTTGCATATTCAGTGCCACCGCTCCTTCAGAGTGTCCCTTAAGAGCTGCATGAGTCAGTGGAAGTGTTATGTCTGATAACTGTACCTAGGAATGAGAATTGTCAAATTTTTCCTTTGGATTTTCAGTACTTCTTCCACTGATTGGTAATACTTTATATCAGCATTATCTTTTGTCTTATGCTGAGCACAATGTTTGTCTTGTTTAAAGCCATTATAGTCATAGGCTGATTGGTTGCTGGGGTTTAGGCTTTGAATTCCACTCAACAAGTAGATGTTTTAATTTGTTTCTCTTGTCACCTGTGGTCTTCCTTATCACCACTATTTTGGCAGTTCTCTCAAGGACTTTCCCCCCTCATGTGAAAAGTCAGTGAATATTGGGAAAGTGATTTACATGATTATTGAGAAAACTTGGGAAATTCAGGGAAATTGCTCTGATGAAAGATTACGTTCTCATATTAATTCATGATTGTTTAATTTGTTTGTTTGGTTGTTTGTTTCAGTTCATGTTTCCAGTTGGTTGGTAAGGAGAGCTATGACCTTAACGATATGCAATCATTACTGCAGGATCCAAACAATATTGACCTGTATGATGTTTATGATAAGTACAATGTGGAAGGTGTGCAGGTAAATATTTTTAAGACATACGAAATAAAACTCCCATTTAATGTTCCTCAATTTAAGGTTTCCCTCATTTACTATCCAGTGTTGCAAATCTGAGGCCAATAATGTAACTATCAATATTTTCACTCTAAGATTTTCTTAATTTTATTTTTAAAATTTGCTGCTCCTGAAAAAGCACTGTTTCAGGAATTGTGCAAATACGATAAAACAATTACCACATGAAGAGCCAAGAATTTGTTTTTGGCTTAATTTCAAAACATCATATCAGGGCCAGATTTAAGCATGTTTTGGTCCTTAAGTTTCAACACTTAAGACCCCTCCCCTCCCCCCCTCCTCCATTACTAAAGTTCAGTTTTCATGCTTGTGGAAAGGTATGTGTGAAACTAATTGTTATCACAGTAATTTTCATTATTTACAAATGTCATTTTTCTTCTGATGTGGCCCTGCTGAGGACCCTTGTAATTTAAGATCATTTGTTGTAGCTTGTTTAGCTTATGTGTAAATGTGGCCCTGCCACGTGCTTCCAATTTTTAATATTTAGTGCAATTTACTTGCTTTCCAATGACAATATATCCTCTACCACAATTTACATATGACATAAATGTACTATAGATTGTAGTGCCTGTTGGAACTGCTTCGAAACTATGTTGGCTATGATATATGTGAGCTGTAAAATATCTTTATGTTTGATAAAAATCTAGTGATTCAGTCATACAAGGTGTCAAAGTAAGGCAACATTCTGTTGGTATTCATGTTTTGAAAGAAACCAGATGTTGTTGGCAAGAAACCAAGTTTTATTCTCCTTTTTGTATATGTGTTAGAGCACATGGATATTTTCTTCTTTTATGACTGCTTACGCAGTGGTTGGTGTTTCTAAAGCTGCAACATTACTAAGACGACCTCTGAGAACTGATATACTGTATATTGAAATTTTTAACTTTAGTCCCTGCCTTCTAGGCACGTGTATGCGCATTGTTGGCATCCTGAAATTCCTTCCAGAGAATCACAGCATAGTTTGATTACATGTAAAACTGTTGTTGCTGGTGCAAGGTATAATATTTTAAATTGATTTATTACACCACTGTGCACCTCAGGTATTCCTTGCAAAGAAACACCATTAATTAATTAATTAATTAATTCATAATTCATTCATTCATAATTCATTCATTCATTCATTTTCATTTTTTCATTCCATTGACATGTGCAGAATGTGAAGATTGCTTGCCGTTCTCAGGATCTTCTTCCATTCTTCTCTGTTATATACCCTTTCCTTCCACCCTTTTTCACAAACTAGTCTTCCATCCTCCCTCACTTTATCTTGCCATCTGTTTCTTGGTCTACCTCTCAACCTCGTTGTTTCCAAATTTATGTATAGTACTTTTTTGGGAATTCTATTTTCTTCCATTCTCATTACATGCCCAAACCAATGTAATCTGTTTAACCTTTTTGTCTCTGTTATAGTGGGTTTTTTAACCATTGCATGAATTTCTTTATTGGTTAATATTCTCCAGTTTTATTTTTTATTGTCATATAGTGGGCCTAAAATTCTTCTATACACTTTCCTTTCAAAAATGTTTATTTACTTTTTATCTCTCTTTGTTAGTATCCAGGTTTCTGATGCATATATTTAAGTTTTGTCTATTATTGTGTTCTTTAGTCTTAATTTAATTTTTAGATATATTTTTATTTCTAAAAATTTTTTGGCATAAAGTATGTTTTGTTAACATTTTTTATTCTTTCTTGTAATCTATTTGGTGCTTGTTATCTTCATTGAGTATAATACCATGCCTGTTAAAATACTACTTGTATATAACATTTAATAAATCTCCAACATGTTTCAATCAATGCGCGTGTTGAAAGGCACAATCATATAAAGAATAGTGTAAACATTTTATGGATATGTATAATGACCTAGTTTTATAACATCAACTACATTGATCTATGGATTAACATATTTCAAGGATTTCACCCTAATTATATATAATGACATTTTAAGTAGTAATAAATTAAAATTATAACAATCGTACCTTTTTTTAATATTCAGGATAATTAAGAATAGGTGGAGACAAAGAATATATTGTACTAAAATTAGGATATAAAGCAGTCGCATTACAGGCCTGGAGTGGCCCAGAGGGTTCCAAAAAGTTAAGGCTCCCAGATTTCATAACAACGGCACAGGATGGTGGTAGGTTGTCAGCCTTACGCACCGGCCGTCTTTAACCCCAGGAAATACTCCTGGTACTCATTTCAGTTACAGGCTGAGTCGACACCACGGCCATAATGCAATCGGAAGAATTTTTATGTCAATGAAAAATCCACTGACACTAGCTGGGATCAAACCAGCTACCTTCCGATTTGTAGCACAGCATCTTAACCTCTGTGCTACCGCGGAAACTTAGGATATATACCAGTATATAAGCACTGCCTTTTATGATATATATATGTCCATATTTTAGCATGTTATGACTATGTATCTTTTGAAATATGAAGTTCTCTGGGCCTTGGAAACGCCAATTGTTGATCCATGTGTGATGATCTGTATTGTCTGAAACATTTTGGGGATGTATTAAATGACATTTCAAACTGGCATGTGCACCACAATCGTGTTTCTGTGTGTGTAAGACACTGAACATATTGCCTTCATGTGACATCTTATACATGATTCTAGCATTAACATGACAGGGAGTTGGTTGGTTTTAAAATAAAATTTAACATATTTTCCAGGAAGATATAAATACTGGAATAAAAGGTTAGGTTTATGAGTGAATGTCCCATGTTGCAGAGATGTGCTCCAGTTATTGCAAAGGCTGAGGCTTCTTGGATTCAGCTGTGGGTCCTGGCAATCGCATGCTTCATTGGGATAGGCGCATCAATGGCAGGAATTGCTACATGTTGTTTACATGGGCGGTAAGACCCGAAATTAATATTTACGATCATTATTTAAATCTTATGTAGTATCATCACAAATGCCTGGAAGAGAACTTTTATGTTTATGTTAATTTATGCATTATCACCAGCATCACCACTGTCATCCACTTGTCCATAATGTTTCTGCCAATGTGAGATATCCTGTCGTTCCTTCAGTTCTCTTCTTTTGTTTATCTCCATTTTCGGTACTAGATAACTATACACATTATTTTTGTAGCACCACAAGTGGCTCATGTCACCTGCTGTTGAATTGCACAAGAACCCTTTAATGCATGAAACAATCACCATGCAGTCCCACAACAATAAGTTAGAAAAGTGTCATTGTCATGTGTTTTCCTAACTAGCAAGACACCAATCCTTCTTTGAATAGTTTCCCTAGTAAGAAAGATTATTGAAACTGAAATAATTTCTTACCTCTTTGCCGTACGTAATTTGCAGGTCTCTTCTTTATGCTGTACTGTAATGTTGTAATTTTTTTTAAATGTTAGGTATAAACGGCACACAAAACGCAGCCTGTTACGTGAGTGTTCCAGAGTTCCTGTTTCTAGCATTGGGTATTTATCAAGTACAGGAGGCCCTCCTACTATGATAATAACACCCCAATCTGCAACACCAGAAGGTCCAAGGATGTACGAATGGGTCCATGATGGCACAGCCTTACCTCTGGGACATGATAACATGTCATATCATAGTTTTCCAACAAGGTAACAGTTCTACTTTTTTTTTGTTATTTTATTGTTTGGAGAACAGATTTTAATTTCACAAAGAGTTTCTGTGAAGTTACTGCAATACACTTTGAAGCAAAAAGTTGGTAGACCAGAGCTTTGTAAAATTACTTCCTACCTCCCACACAGAAAACAGTGAGTCTGCATTACAAAGAACAAACACTGTTTGTGGAAATAACTACTGCCTATTCTGAGAATCATACAGCACCCATCAATGTATTCTGGTGTTAAATATAATTTTTAGTCTTAAATGAGGTGGTTCATATTGTTAGCACTGTGCTTTGGAGGGTTGAATCATGATAAGCCTTATTGTTAACACTGGTTCAGTAAAAACTGTTTTGGGAATATGTTTCCAATATCTTTTATTTAATTTTGAAAATTTCTTGACAGAAATAACAAAATTAAGTAAGAAATAAATATGCAATTTACTGTGTGTCCTACCCATTTTCCACTTGTACTATTGCCTCCAATTATAGAAATTTATAAAATTATTTCAATAAGGGGCCATAATATGACAAGTTGAGCCTAGAGATTGTGGTCTTGGGGGTCATGACATCATGTAGACTGCAACCAGTGTTGCAGGGGAATATTAAGTCTCATATGTACCATGAAGATGGAGGCAGCAGGTTCCTCTGTAAAATTTCCAACTACCTACAAAACTATGTGTTGTCAAAACCAGAATACCACAATACAAATTAGGGCCATTGTTTGGGAGGTGTATTTTTATGTAGCCTCGATGATGAATGCCTTGTGAAACGTGATTTTGCCCAATAGCCATGTGACTCTTACAACATGGGAGTTTTTAGAATTATTACATGTTGTTGCTTGTGCTGTAGCATAAACATAACATGTCAGATAGTTAAATTTTGTACTGTGATGAGATTATACTCAGTTGAGTGCTGCAAATGTCAAAGAAGGCAAATGAAGTCATGACATCTGTTTTCCTTCTTTAAAGAAACCTTACATTTTATGATATTGTATCAAAGTATTCAAACTGTTTCATATTGAAGTTGCAGTCTTTACATCACATTTGTAGCTTCAAATAACTTATGTAATTTTAATGCAAGTCAGAGGGCCTAATTCTTGGACTTTGAAAATAATACATAACATTTGTTTGTAGAGATTTGTACATATTATTATAATATTAGAATTGTTTTCTGTAATGTTATCGTTAAACAGTGTTATTTTTTAAAGTCTGGACAAATGAAATGCACTGGAAAAAATATAAATAAATGCAATCTCAATGACAAGCTTTGGTTAATTGGTTTTATTTCATGAGTATTTCTACATGTAAAAAAGTGGGTATCGTAACAGCTTGATCAGTGTCACGAAGTTGTGTAGCTTATTCAGGATATGGGACAGTCAAGATGGATGCCAAGATGATGATGAAGTGAGTTTTTTTTTTATTGCGCATCTTGATATTATCACGTCTTTACTTGTCCAACTGAATGCACAATTAGGTTGTTCCAGAAGTATTAAAATTTATACTAAAATGCTCCTACATGTATTGATTTAAAAAACCATCATCAGGGAGCTTGTTGTTTTGCTTTGCTAAAGTTATAATTATTAAAATAGTCAGTTAAAAAGGTCGTTATGAATCGGTTCGGTCATGTGGCGGCACACGACCGAACCAATTCATAACAACGTTTTTAACTGACTATTTTAATAATTATAACTTTAGCAAAGTGAAACAATAAGCTCCCTGATGATGGTTTTTTTAATTGATACATGTAGGAGCATTTTAATGTAAATTTTAACACTTCTGGAACAATTTAATTGTGCATTCAATTGGACAAATAAAGACGTGATAAAGCGAGAAGTGTTTAGCTCAGTGACACTGTCACTAGAAACTCAAGTCTTCCAAGATACGACACTGTCACTTGGTGAGTTGTTCTGGAGGTTTTGAATGATGGTAGTGTCTTTCAAGTTCGGGTCATGCTGACATTCCTCTTGGACTTCTTGACCCCGGAAGATGAAGGCACCATAATCATTTGAAATATCTGAAACCATTCACCCAGTGACACAGTGTCATATCCCAGCAGACTTGAGTTTCAGTAGCACTGCCATGAGAACCTGAGAACATGTGACACTGTGAACTACTAAGACTGTGTATGGTAAATGACTGAAATATGTGCATGTTAGCATTGATGGAATGATAGTGACTGATGGACTAACTAACTAACTGACTGACTAACTAACTAACTAGCTAACTAACTAACTAACTAACTAACTAACTAACTTGTCCTTTTTGAGAAGGTAATACTATGTCAACTAGTTGAGAAATTTCTTGTACTATATTGTATGGAGTGGTGCTGATGGGAAAATTGAGGTACTTGAAGAAAGACCTGTTCTAGTGCCACTTTATCCATTAGACATCTCCAAGACTGACCTGGGACTAAGCTTGGCCCTCTGAATTGAGGTGAAGATGAAGGTGATAGGGCCATTATTTTGGCTTACCTTGGAGTGTTTGGTGCTGCTGGAGATGCTGGTTCATATTCAGACCGGAGCCGACAGTGTCATCAGCCATTTCGTGAATGAGTGTGGTGCCAACTTGGCAAATTAAAAGTTGTGTAAGTTTTTGTGTTGTTAAAGTTGGAAAGTTGTTCAGTTTTAAATGATGGGCTATCTACACACTTTATGACCACAAAATAAACGACTACATACGCCATGAACTACAGATTACAGGCATACCTAGACAAGATAGATGAACACAGATGGAACTTGTTTTTACACTTGCAAAGAATGCCAAAAACTGAATCCCTTTGAAATCATACCACTACAGACCACAAGGAAGGAGAACAATTCGAAGACCGAAGAAATGATGGCGTGGACAGCTGTAACTTTGGATACAGAATGGACCAAAGGGTCCAATCCTTGTTGTTGTTGTTGTTGTTGTTGTTGTTGTTATTGTTGATGATGATGATGATCATCATCATCATCAACTAAAAGTTTGTGACAGAGGTGAGTTATTGAACTGACATATTATGTTGGACAATTTCATTGAGTCATCTTTGTTGAAAAGCACAAACTTAAGAAGTTGGCTGTGCTTCCATCATCAGGTAGAAATATGCAGCCAGCTCTGTGGGAGCCATCAGATGAAGTTAGTTTATTTTCCCATGATTAGGAAAGTTCCATCTAATTGAGGTCAGGACTTTGTTCATATTTACAATAAAATTAAAAGAAGGGAGATAATATGAGGTCTGGCTTGACAGTGCATTACTTCTTTTACTGTTGGAAGTGTGAATTGCAGGAAAGTTGAACAATTTCTATTTCCATATTGTATACTGCTCAATTTAGAGAATGGTTTCAAGTGAAATTTATGGATAAGGTTATGTTTTTTCACCACCACTTTTAGTTGACCACAGGCTCATTAATTATGAATACTCAAAATCAGAACATTTGACATGTAAGTATTTTTTGCTAAATGTGTATATATTACCAATATATTGAAATAATAAGTGTTTTGTAGATGTATTTATCAGTTGATTTAATCATGCTGTCTCAGCTGAGAGTGTTATATAACACTAGTTGGGGCAGTAACCATGAGGGAGCACATGCGAGGAAGTGTTTATGACCTGTTTTTGGTTGTTATCTGAAAACAGCATGAAGAGACTTTAGAAAATTACTGATCCATCAATTTGGTGTATGCCTGGTTCTTTCTGCCACTAAAATTAAAATTTGGACTTAACTAAGTGCACGGTATTTACCTGATTACCTGTTAGGGATACAGCCAAGTACTATACAATGTGATTTTGAGAACTTTAGGTGTGCTCACAGTGTACAGTTTAGAAATTCTTGTGTGCACTGAGATATTTATTGTCTTGTGGAGACAGTTTTTATGTCACGTGGTATAAAAGGTTTAAAAGGATAATGTGATGGAAGTAAAAATTAATTGTATTGTCAGGATTTATGTAGAACTCAAGTTATGTTTTTGTAATGAATATGAGTTAGTTGTGCTATATTTGAGTAGACAAGGACTGGTTGGAAGATAGTCCCTTCAAATGAGGAAGATACTGTGGTGAGAAAAATGTACAGGGAACATAAACAACCACACTGTGGACCTAGGGGTTCTGTGTAGGGATTGAAAAAAATTGATTTCACATTTTACAAAATTCCAGCATAAGTTAGTCTACACTGACTTTGCACCTGCAATTTTTGGATGCAGTTTGGTTAATGGGACAAATGATATTTCTTTCTAAACTAAAAAATTTTGTGTCTGCGAGAAGCTTAGACTGTTGGAATTATTTACTGTTGTGGTATTGGCTTACATGGTTTCATGTATGGTAGTGATTCCTGTGTAAGGAATGTGAACTGCAAACAGTTGCAAGTTATGTTTAGCCATGTGGTATTCACATATTTCAGAGTGGAAAAAAAGGTTATATGTTAAATTTATGGTTTATGTTGTCCCAGTGTGTGTGAGTGGTAATTGAGAATGGGGTGTGCACAGTATGTTCATATATTTTATAATGATATAAATGAAGAGGTTAGTGGCCAAAATTGAAAATAGTACCCAAAAGGTGTGGATACTTAAGGAAATATTTTAAAATATTAATAAATAAAGGAAAAAAATATCCAGAACAAGGAAATCAGCAAGAACATGAGAATGAGAGCCAGAATGTAAAACACACAGAGGCCAAGACCTGTACATGCAACACCCTGCTGGCATAATGTGCAAATCCTAGCAACATTGTTCTGTTTCCTGTAACCACAAAATCTGGCAGGATATTCTAACCAGCTTGACAGTCAAGTACCATTCAGCAGAATATGTCAGAATGGTTGAGAAGGTTTATTTTCACACCTGCCATCATTTGAATCTCAACAATGTTGCATAATCATACCTTGATTTTCTGTTTGAAAGTGTGCAGTATCCTAAATCCTACAGTAAGAATAAAGACACAAGAATTCCATGGGTTTCAATCATATTAGTTTTGAAATATGAGGCGTGTGTTGTTGCAATTTTAACACTTTCTTTCCTCAGTCTCCAGATATGCACAATCTGTCTTCCATTGTAGACCCAGAAAATGATTTAAGCATTCATTCCCTGTGAAAGTAGACATGCAGCTGCAAATAACTTCACCATGAATATAGATATGAATGTAATGGGCTGCTTAATTTGTTGCAACAACCTCTCAAGTGTTGTTGAGGACTGTCCAAAAGGATGGACTTCAAAATATGTTGATAATGATGCTGCTGTTAGGGGTCAGCAGTACTGGTCTCAAGAAATAGGGTTCATGCAGCACTGGACTTACTGGGAACATAAAATTTATGCACATATGTCTGCACAGTTATTCCAGACACTAGCAAATGATGACATTTTGGCAAGGTGCAGAGCTGGCAAGCAAAAAAAGACGATAATGTGAGTCTCTGTATTGCAATATGGTCAAAGTGCACTAACAAATTTTTCGTGTAGGAAGAAATGATGAAGGAGCAGCTGAATCTGTTTGTGTAGCGAACTGGTGGCAGTGGCTGGCTGTGTCAGCCAGAACTCTTGTTAGTGTGAAAATGTGTGTGGGAAAGGAAGGACCAAACTGACTGTGAGCTGCATGTTGCGTGGTGAGACAAGATGTGTCTCATGGAGTGTCCAAAATATTTCGAGAGGAAGTCAGTGAGAAGAAGGAAAGGAAAGCGTGGTTCTGCTGTGGGGAGTTGTAATGGTAAGTTGCAAATCATACCTGATGAAATGAAGTAATGGTCTAGGGATGGTAACTGGCGATGCAGGGTGTGGAGGCAGGGCGAAATGGAGGGAAAAGAGTGCCAGGGGAGGGAAGGGTGAGGCTACTATCCAGCTATATAGTGAGTCAATGAAAAGTACTGGGCCCAAATATGTTGGCCCATAGAACAGATGAAATGAGGTTTCTGTACTGCATAGACAAATGTTTGTTGTACTGATAATACTTGTTGATGCATGCTATTTTGCCAGGCAGAGATTCAAACCCACACTATCCCAGTTCATTAAGTCTCAACTTGTCAACCCTAGACAGTAATCCCCCCACTAACTTATCTACAGTTTCAAAGTATCTATGTCATATTATAGTTCTTGTAGCTAATAGGCTTTTATGTTGACCAGTAGGCATAGAATTTATGCTCGGAGAAATGGAAATCTTATATTTCGCAATAGATATGCTTTTTCATAAAAATTTGGAGCATAAAATTGCCAGAATTTAAAGATATGTATGGTAAAAACTAAATAATATGGTGAACAAAGTTAAGACACTCGACTGTACGTATATGTATAAAATGCAAGTACTGGATTAAAACACTTTATTATCCAAGAGATGCTCAAATATATAATTTGTAGATACAATTGGAATTATTATTATTATCATCATCATCATGTTCCTGAAGGGTTAGGTGTGTTTCCTGTTCCTTGATCCTCAAGATGAAGTTGGTCCCTCCATCTCTTCCTCGGTCGTCCTATGTTCCTTTGTCCTTTTGGTTTATA
>Ga0123354_10002359_pt1 | contig 24800 bp, 7 predicted proteins | sample TergutLab28metaG_2_FD_97872 | JGI IMG/M metagenome (GOLD analysis project Ga0123354, IMG submission 97872) | Labiotermes labralis P4 segment gut microbial communities from Petit-Saut dam, French Guiana - Lab288 P4 | ecosystem: Host-associated > Arthropoda: Insects > Digestive system > Gut ...
AAAACCCCCCCCCCCCCAACTTGCAACACATTTACTTAAAACTCCTAGTGAAGTTGATTGTAAATTACTTAGTGGTCAATAAAAAAAGGAATCAGTGTCAGTATATCTGTTTGTCTCTCGGTCTGGTTGTTTTTCTTCAAGATTTCAAAATTCTGAACAAGTTGCAGGTGACATTCCGCTTCGCTCTCTCTGTTGTTTGTAGTTACTCAGGTATTGTATATTTCAGCATGTCAGTTGTTTTGACACGTGCAAAAGGAACTGTATTTATTGGTTCAACTAAATGAATTACTTGTGTTCTCAACAGCTATTTGTGTATTTTTTAAACTTCTGAATTCTACATTACTCTCCATTCGTCTGCATTACTAAGACAACATTTTCGACAAAATATTCATTCAATTCTGTCATCCATCCATGAATATGTGATAATTTTGACACAATATCAAACAACAAGTTTCATTAAAACTGATTCGCTATCACTCAACTTACGGCATTTGGTAGGATAAATCCAAATTTTTGGCTCTCAAAAGCGCAATGTGTTCAGAATTATTACCTATAAAGCTGACAGTAAGAACGTTACCGCCTCCAAAGAACTGTAGTGGAAGGGAGGCGCTGAATTTAGCTCGGAATAATGTAAATAAACTGTGTGATTACTTAGATGTATGGAGGTCTGCCAACATGTCACAGCTGATTCAATACCATAATCCAGTCCAGTCGAGTCCAATTATGAAATTGCTAAAAAAAAGAACAAAGGTGGAGCCTTACTTTACTCCAGTGAATTTACACAGAGCGACATACATGAAGGATGTATCTGTCTGTGAATCGCTAGAGACACTGGAAATCCATATCACTGCACTGGAGTAGATTATGTTACTGCCTTTTGTGGTAACGGAGATAAATTTGACGGTATGTGAAACTAACCCTCTTGAGTGACGTTACACCGTACAGTTTGATAGACATATCTACGTTATTGTACACACTCACTTCTGTCTAAAATATTACGCGTCTTCACAAGCTACAATACAGTAAACTTCACAGTCACTGTATTATCCTTCATTAATCTCCAACACCGCTAAATGGGTCCAAATGTTCATTCAAGCTTAACAGTGCTAAATATTAGTTTTGGGAACCGCAAAGAATAAACAAAATCTAAAATCCGAATTCTTGCTATAGAATTCAGAATATTGCACACTGTTGCTAACTTGCAGACGTACGAGGTGTGTGAGTTTAGTAGCTTGTATTGGATCTGTACAGGCTCTGTTTCCTGATACTTTAAGCCACTTCCACACGGTGTGCTACAAATTAACATAGATTATGCAATTATAATGTTTCACTCTGGAGCTTTCGTGTAACCATTGCTGTAGTGAAAAGGCAACAATGCATTCTGTGCATGTTTTTGAGCAACATATCGCTGTTATCTGCAAAAAAATGAGTGTTTCGCAACAATGCTATTTTTGCAAATATAGGCTGCGGTCAAAAATAAATCGTATGTTGGTATTCATGTGAATTGAACGATGCAGTGTTGAAAGAAGGGAAATTTCGTTTGCTCATGCTTTAGACGTAGAATGTGGCAAAACTTCTCATATTATAGATAAGTCGTTGCTCAGCATCTTTGTGTTTATAAGTGCTGCCGTAAAATACTTTAGGAGATCAGACGAAATTATTCGGAATGAAACACTAAGTATTAAATACTGAATTTGTGTGAGTGTGTGTGTGTCTATTCCTGCCTAAGCTATTCTGAAATGCACACTCCACCTTCCTGTCTCTAACAAACGTTTCCACATCATATCATAAATGACTCGGCTACGGGGAATAGGTTATTGAATATAAAATATGAGTTTTGATTTTCTCTAAAAAATGTATCTGGAAATTTTCTCTTCCAAGAGAGACAGTGTGAGATGATACCATAAGGGAATACAGACCTTCGTTAAACCCCTATTATTATTACCAGATTTTAATGAAAATTTAATTTCCTAAGCAGAGTTTCAAAATTCCCAATATAGGAAATAACTTGAAATTTCTTCCAATTTAAGATATATTTTTCAGTGCGGAAAGACAGACAGGGAGACGAACAGAGATGCTAAAGTTAACAGACACACTTAGAAATATTTTAGCTCCATTACAATAGACTGGAAATCTACAGAAGTTCTGCGAAGATTCAAATAATACTCACAAGCATAGGAGCTGATACTACCTTACTGTGTATCGTTTCTAAAGAGCTATACACGCGGTCCATTCATTGACAAAAATAATTTGAATATGGAAGTTACCGATTTCACATACCATTCGGAAGTTCAATCATTCTGAATATCACTTCGGTATTGTTTGCTAACGTTTCTTAACCCATATCCTGCTAACATGCAGAATATGATGAACTGCTAATAATGCCAGGAAATGGCAGATGGGACTTAATTCGGCGTTTAAATTGTTAATACACCATTTCCTTCCGGAAGTCTCCAATTTATTAAAAGCTAAGAAACGCAAAGTGATCTGATGATTACAGTGTTAATGAAATGAAACCAGATATCCACTTGATGTGTGAACTGCATGTAACAGCGAACGTGTACAGAAGGGAATGCAGCTTGTCTGATGTTGACTGACATTTCTACCCAAAAACAAAATATCTTCTTCGTACATTTCGTCTGTCTGAATCTCTAAACCAGGAAAAATAGCAAGGAACGTTGGGATATCAATTCATAAACGAAGCAGAATATTTAAGTGTAATTCGACTTAACTAAAATGAAACTGTACCTATATACGTGTTTGGATATTTGGCACATGTCTTGAAAACGACTCAGTCATCTGAGTCTGTCTTTAGCGCATAAATACTGATGGAGAACAACCGATGTATCCTAACAGTGCGAGAGATCCTTCTCTTGTCCAAAGCGTACATCCTGGCTCTCTGGCCATGCCTCGCGGGCAGTGCTTACTGGTGGTTCTTTCTGCGGGGAAGTAGCGGTCGAAAGTTTATGTTAATAGAACAACTCCAATTAGAGCGTCGTAAAAATGGGTGGAATAATAACTCCAGTCAATAATACATTAAGAAGTTATTTTGTTTAATGAAACACACAGAAAATCTGGCGTTCAACATTTCGATCAAAGTAATTCTGGAAGATCGACCAAAAGCTGCCTACAGTGATTAGCACTTTTCAGCTCAGTGGTTACATTATGTACCACCAGGTTTAAACAATCAAATATTTTATATTTTGTCCGCACATTGTATTTATATGTTTCGTGTAGATGTCAGAACAAACAGCGATTCTTTCCCCATACAGAATTAACTGACTGGTACTTACAACCGAGACAGAGTGTTTATTGCGCGGTAGGGACTGTGTTTTGAAGACAGGTTAATGTCACTACTATTAAGTCCGTTCCATGGTACAGGCGGTTAGTCGCGGACTTCTGAATGCGGAAGCACAAGTTAGATTTTAATCCAGTCTATTTGCGATATATGGCGTAGGAAGTGGGAATTTTATTCGGATACTTCCACTTCTCTCTCTCAGTATTATTCCTCCAATGCTCCATACTCATCTTCAAAGTGCTCGCACAAAATTAAGAAACAAGATATCGATAGAACTACGTCTTTAAACGGGCGCCTTGTGTCTTACAATCTAATGAAAATTCATAGGAAATAAAACCAACATGCTGCTGATTATCTTATCATATTTTTAAAGACACGAAGGGAAAAGAATATTTTGTGTTTTTGTTGAGAAACATTTGAAATGCTGCGTATAATTTCATGGTGATCAGTGGGGACTTAATTGGTACCAGGCGCTCTCTATCGCTTAAGTGAGTTTTCGCATAAACTGATACGGTTTAAACGGGGTTATAATGTATTGCCTTGTATTAACATAGGTGTATTTTGTGCGTGCGGTAATGAACCTTCTGGTTCCGTGAAATGCGGGGAGTTTCTTGATTAGCTGCAAACCAGTTAGCTTCTCAAGAAGGACTCTGCACCGTGGAGTAAGTAAAGTGTATTTTATTGCAAACCGAAAGACGAAATTGGAAAATCTGGATGACGGAAAGTGCGAATTTTAAAATTTTGAGATCAATGCTGCCTATTAAGAAACACAAGTGGCTTTTGTTTTTATTTTGTACGTTTTGTTTATCTGATACATACCGCCATTCAACAGGAGTCCCACAATATTCCTATTATCACACACACATTCCGTGATAAACACGAAACACGGTGTATAGAAGTTATCACAATGGAAACAACACGCTCAATAAACAGAATTTCTTCGTACTTGTGTCTTTTATCAATTCTATTGAAGCATACAATTATTGAAGTCTGAAAGGGCAAACAATGAATAATCGCGGTATTCAGAAGTTTCTCTTAGCTCTACGGACAAAACTCTAAATCCTATGTTATCATTAATTCAGACCGTTGGAACGAAAAATCAGCAAAACTAAACAGGAAATTTTTCACTCTTAGCCAGAAACGCTTTGCTAAAGGACGAACAGTACTAACAGTTTCTGAGGTTATAATAAATGTATCCACAATGACCTTTCTCTGCCAGAGGAATTTATGAGGTCAAAAATGTTTCGGTTTTTTTAGTTCCCAACGATCTAATACATACAATAAAAAATATATACGCTGTAACACATGTCAGGTGTTCCTGTAAAGTTATGCATGCCTTCGACACGCACAGCTTATTCTAAAACGTGACTTAAAAAAGGACCACACGAGTGAAATAAACGCAGTGTGCAGGAGCTGGAAGAAGACGCCGACTACATTTCAAGTGTCTGTACGTAAACTTTATATTACTTTTTTTTCCTTAATGCTGCAGTCAAACTAAAGGCTAAGGTGACTCTTTGTTGAGGTTCCCAAATGACACACAGTTTGACACAAACACACCCAGTACGATTCCTCCGATCTAACGACCAACCCGTCGCACAGGCTGCAATCTACACAACAACAGCAAAGACGAATATCCATGCACTTAACGGGTTTTGTACCCCCGATCCCAGGAACGAAACAACTACAGACCTACACATCAGAAAGTGTGGCCAGCAGGCTCGGAATAGCCACATAGCGTTTTGTCATTGCATGTGTGCCGACACACTGACGTAATCAAATGTAGATATGTCAAAATGATTATATATTAACATATACACGAAGAAAAAATTTTGGTTTAACTCAGCAGAAATCGTCAACTTATGATTTCTGAGATAAAATATATCAGTTATATTTTAGCTTAGTTACTGAAACTAAATTTGTTCTATTGTTTTGAGTCATGTGCAATAGGAAAATAATGAAACTGAAAAGAATTGCTGCAAAAAGCATAGCAGATTGGCAGTTTGTAGAACGGCAAAAAGGTTCAGTGTTGTGAGTGACAGCTACGTGTTGGTTATGTTTGTTATATTAGACGGTGAACATCCTTCAAGAAATACTTCGAAAAGGCATAAAATAGCGTAAAATTGAGGGGTTCGGAAAAGAAATAGAAGAAGAAATAGAATATAATCATTATTAGATTTAAACAAAATATAACTTTTCTTAGAGAAATAAAAAGTGGGAGTGACTCTTCATTGAGCTTCCTAGATCACACACAGTTTGACACAAACAAACACACACTCGATAGGACTCTTCCAATCGAGCGACCAGCCGTTCTTAAAAGACGCTACCTAGAAAACACACACAAAAACCCATAGGACCAATGACAGTGAACTTTTCGGTGTCCGAACTCGCGATTGCAGTAACGAAGCCGCTGCAGACCTACTACTCAGACCGCAGAGCCAGAAGTTTCGACTTAATCACATAGCATTCTGTCACTGCATCTGTCCTGTCACACTAACTTAATAGCGTTTATATTTTTCGTAAAAATTAATTATGGACAATACCGTTTACACAAAGAAGGAATATGGCGTAACTCGGCTGAAATCATCCCATAATTATTTTCTATACAATACGTGTCAACTATATTTTCAATAACATTGAAAGAAATTCATTGAATTGAATATCTTGTGTCACGTGAAATAAGGAAATATGAAAGGGCACAGACTTCCAGCAAAATATATAGCTGTATGGGGGTTTGAAGAACAGAGAAATGGGGTTGTGTTATAAGTGAGATTGAAGTGTTTGTTATGTTTGTTATATTAGACAGTGAAGTTCGTAAAAGAAATATTTCAGAAAGGTATAAAATAATGTAAAGTTGGGGGTTGGAAAAAGAAGTAAAAGAAGAAAGAGAAAAATTAGTTTTAGGTTCTTGTGACCGTGTGTCACGGAACTTAGTGTGAAGAGAGATAAACCAGCAAGGTGCAACTAATCCGATGTTTATTATCAAACTTCTATCCCAACATGTTTCGGGTATCATTATGCACATCTTCAGGAGAACAAGACCGTGTATTACTACATTTGGTGTTCTGCACTGGTTGTGCTGGCTGTGGTTGTGTGGAGCTGTGTCGTAAGCTATGTCGAACAGTAAACTTCAGACAGTGCACACAGCTTACGACCCGGCTTCACACAACCACAGCCAGCACAACCAGTGCAGAACAACCTATGCAGTAATACACGGTCTTGTTCTCCTTATGATGGACATAATGACTACCGAAACACGTTGAGATAGAAGTTTGATAATAAACATCGGGTTAGTTACATCTTGTTGGTTTATCTCTCTTCACCCTAGAAAAATTAGTATTAGCGTATATTTAAGTGAAATTTTGAGAGAAAAATAAACATTTGATGTTATATATTCCAGATTATAACTCATACAGTGGAAATGAGCCACTCTTCATATCCAAAATATAATAAATTTATTTTGTCGAATATTTATTGAAACAATAAATTAGAGTTCTGTTCACAGTACGCCGTACAACCCAAACGTTTGCTAATGAATGTCACAATATTCTTTAGCACACCACAAAATTTCAAACCTTAAGCACCTGTTAAAATAACGTAATATCCAGAACACTTCTCCACAAAACACAAACAAACAGCTAAAAGACAATGGAGAGGTAATGTACTGTGACGTAAAACAGAGGAGCGTTCAATTAATTATCTTGCTTAAAAAGGAATTAAACAGTACGTTTCCATAGCGTGTGTTTCTAGACTTAATTATCGAGCACCGTAAAACCAAGAGACTCATTATATATATACTGTGTTCTCCCTACTGTCTGACACTACAAAAAAATTCACATTATCTCATCACATGTACCAGTTTCAAAAACGTTACAGATCTTGAGATGTGTGTTTAGAACTTCTATATAAAATACGAACGTTAGGTTACCAAAGGAAAAATGAATTAGGGCATTAAGGAAATTAAGCCTGAATCTAATATAAAATAGTGTCTGTGCACCTGCTTCAAACCTTCTGTCCAGTCAGAAGTTTAAAAGGGAAATTTGTACATTAAAAAACAAAGAAAAATTGACTGGAAAACAACATTCAGGAGTGTCTGACTTTACAAAATAAAAGCTGTGGGAGAACAGCCCATGTATCATAACTGTGCGTCACTGTGTTTACTGTGCGGGGGGAAAGAAGGGGAAAAGACAATTTACATATCACTTGTTTTAATGAATTACAGGAATTTACACCAACGTGTTGCTGTTATCTCTTTGGGTCTAATCGCCACGTTAGCTTCGGGTTATGGCGAATGCGACGTTGGAACTCAGGATGTGAAGAATTTTAACTGTACTAGATTAGGTATTAGTTTATTGACAATATTTCTGCAAGTAGCTGTTAAAACTGCTCTTTGCTTTTATATTTCACTTGAGGTTCCATTAAGGAACTCTCAGTGGAATATATCAGAGTGAGTAGGTTCGACTAATTGAGTGATTTATGGATAATTATTTGGTAATGATTTGAAGAGTGTCTCTAGTTTTCTAAACAAAATAAACGTCAGTAGTTTCATGCAAGGTCCGTACACTAGAAAACGTTAACACTCTTTAAGGCGAGTTCGCAAAATTAAGAAGTGCGTGAATTTGTACCGCCATGTCTCTCTTTCTGACTGCAACAAACTCGCTTATCACGATTTTGCTGAAAATCTTAAAAATAGTTGAAAATCCAAGGAGGAATCGAAAATATTCCTTTCTTACGGGCAGCAGTGGTGTCAGATCAAAACACAAAAACAAACATCCTTTGGTAGACCCACTTGTTTGTATTCTGATATCTACGAATTCAATTTTCATGGTGAACGTCAGCCATCCTGAATTTCATTCCGACATTCTCTGGTATCACTTACTGTTACGTCACAACCATTTCCGTCCTGACACCTCCAATTTGTTACTAACTACAGGAAACACCGTGTGCTGATGAGTACAGGGTGCATAAAATGAATCCAGATATCCACTTGATGTTTGAAGTGCCTGCAACAGTGTACTATACAGAATGTAGCTTATCTGATGATGACTGACATTTCTTCCAATCAGTTCTATGTGCCGTTTGCTTTAGGCCTCTATCACTAATCCAGAAAAAAGAGCAAGAAATCTTAGGGTATCAAATGAAAAAAGGAATCACCAGATTAGAAGCACAGTTTGCTTTAACATAATATTAAATAGTATGTGTGCAGGAACTTCCAAATTTTTAATTAAAAAAAAGGGCAGAATGACTTCAAAACTACGATCATTCCTGTGTTTGACCTTAGCGAATGAGTCGCGTGGGAGAACAGCCGAAGTATGTTGACTGTACGTCCACTGTGATCACAGTGTGAAGGGAAAGAAAGCTCAAACAGAATTTACGTATCAATTTTTTCATAAATTGCAGGAATTAAAACAACATGGTGCTGATTAACTGATTATATTTATAGAGACATGTAAAGGACTGAATATTTTGTGTCGTTTAATTGAGAGTTGATTCAAAAGCAGCGCATAATTTCATAGTGAACAGCGAGGAATTGCTTTAGGCGAGGTTTCTCTTAAATTTATGTCGTTATAAGGGGTTAGAATATATTTTATTTTACAACCAAAGCGGTATTTTTTCCCAAAGAGAAAAATAAAATTTTTAATACTGAATGACGCCCGGTACGATATACATAATTTTAAAAACCCCATCGTCTTAAGAAAGAGATGTGCGTATGATTGTTTATACGTTTTCTTTACCACCCATAGGTTTCGATTTTCTCAATTTAGGTTGTGTAGTGTAAATATTGGCTGGAATACATGCAGTCGTGAGAAAAACCACAACTTCGGAATTCTTGGCTTATGATACTAAGATACCTTTCCACTGATCGATGTGTACGAACACACGATACATGCCGCCATTCAATAGAAGGAGTCCCCTACTTATCTGTATTATCAAACTCACATTCTGTAAGAGAAAAGAACCAACGTCAATAAAAAATTTCAAAATCGAAACAAACGCTCAAACAACAGCTATTTGTCACATTCGTGTCCTGGTATTTTGTATTAGAACTTATATTTATGGAAGACTAGTTGGGCTGAAGAAGACTAATCGCGGAATTCAAGCGCTTTCTTAGACCTACGGACAAAACTGTAAATCCAAAGTTATCATTATGTAGTAACCATGTCAACGAAACTGTATAGAATCTTTATAGGAAATTTTTCACGTCTAGCCAGAAACACTTTAATACTAGGCGAAATTAAATAACAGTTTCAAAAGTTACAAGCAAAGTGTTCACAATAACGTTGTTCAGCCAGTAGAGCGTACGATGTCAAAAAGTTGTTCTGTTATCTGAAGTCACAACTTCCGTATATTTACGACAAAACAAATGAAGAACTATCGCGCAATTCAGGTATTTCCATGAATACGTGTTTCCCTTCGACACGTGTAACTTGTTCTGAAATGTGTCCTATAAAAGTTCCCACACGACAGAAAAAACCGCACTGTCGAGGAGCTGGAAGAAGAAGCCGACCGCAGTTGGTGTGTCTGTAAGTGTAAGTGAAAATTTGTTACAAATGTACATCGGTTTAAAAGTAAATTACATGAATTTTTTGCCCGATTTTAATAATAGCATCATGTCCTTGACATCTTCTAAAAATATTTCAAACAACTTCTTATAAACCATCCAGTGGCAGAAGTTTTGTCTCATGCTGACACACAGACGGACGAACGAACAGACAGGCATAATGATGCTACAGTCCACTTTCCCAATTAATTGTTAGGTTTAATGAAACATGAAATTTCTGGAGAGGTTTACGAAATTTCACCAAATATTTCTTTGTAAGTTGTTTAGTGCGGAGGGACGGACAGAGAGAGGGACGGGTGTTATGAATCGAATTTCACAGTTTCATACGTCACTACAATTGCGCTGCAAATCAACAGAAAACTTGCAAAATTTCTGGCCTTCTTGCAGAGAGTGTAGCCGATATCACATTACGGTCTGTCAGGTCACCGTGGTTTTAACTGAATGAAAGAACGTACATATAGAGAGCAGCATGCAGCCTGTCTGATGCTGACTCACATTTCTTCCGTAAGCAGAACAATTCGTGTCCGTGCAAATTGCTTAATGTCTGTTCCACAGCACAACACTATATATTTAAGTATGTTAGGTTATCAAGGGAAGAATGAAGTATGAAATTTAAGGGAAATTGGTGTGAATCAAATATCAAATAGTGTCTGTGCAGTTTCTTGAAAGCTTCTGTCCAACCGGAAGTTTGAACATGAAATTTGGCACACGAAGACGCGAAGCACAATGTACTAACCTGAAAACGACGTCCAGAAATCTGTTTTAACCAGTAACAAGATGGAGAACAGCCGATGTATCATAAATGTGCGTCACTGTGTTCACTGTGCGTAGGTAAGAGCAAATTTAAATGTCATTTGCTTCCATTAATTACAGGAACTAAAACTAACATGTTGCTAATTATCTTCCTGGGTATATTCGCCAAGTTAGCATTTGTTTGCGGCGACTGTGAGGTTGGAGAGCAGGAAGTAAAAAATTTTGATTTTACTAAGGTAGGTATTATTGTATCATCACGATTCTTGTTCTTAAAATTTATGCTTGTTTTTGTATATCATTTGTGGTTCCATTAACGAAATCTCAATTGAGCCTATCAAACTGCGTAATTTCAAGTAATTGAATGATTTATGGATAATTATTTGTTAATGATTTGAGATGAATCCCTGGTTTTCTAAATAAAATTAGTGTTAGAATTTTCATAAAAATTCTGTGAAGAGACACTAGAAAACCTCAACACAATTTTAGGTGAGTTGCAAAATTTACGAATTTAGTATTTTGCTCCGTCATGTCTGTCTTTTTGTTTAGAACAACTCGGACTCCCCTCGGCGAATTGACATGAAATTTAATATTTGAATATTTCCCAAAAATCTGTGGAGAAAAATCAAGTTTATTTTAAATCCGTAAAGCATGTCTTTTATTTTATGAAAGTCATACTTGCATTTATCATAATATTCTGCCAGTTCATCTAAAAGGAAGGAATGATTCAAGAAAATTAAAAAAAAAATTTAAGAACTACTTTCCCTGTTCTAATTCTTCGAAAACACTGCTCTATTCCAAATAACGTTAAAGATACGAAAGAGGAAGATAAACCACAGATGAAAATATAATTCCGCGAATGAGCTTGGCATGCAAGTTAACACAGTCTACAAACAAACAAACACTCAGGATATTTAACACAATTGTTTCTTAACACCAACAACGGTAAGACGAACCAACCTCAACGTTACTTTTCAAAGCACATTTCCTAATTATTTCATTGCATTGATCGAGACTTATACGAACATTCCAATGCCAGCTGCTCGCGTTAACAGCTAACGCAATTCTCTCCGCACAATTGCTTGTTCGGGAGAACCGAATTCAAACAGCTGAATGTACTAAAAGAAAATAAATACAAGTTAGTAAAATTACAAGGCGTTACAATTAAGAAGTTACACTCACCAGCAGATTATCACAAATGTCGTGTTCTTACAGTTTTCAGATTCTCGAATTTGGTACATGAGCTTGCACACACACAACTTTGTTGACGACGCACTTGAATGTGTCAATATAACATACGAAAATCCCGAGGGATACAGGAGTGCAATCACCATCAATGCAAAAAAAAAACGGTGCGTTCACAATTTTCAATATTTGTTCACCGCAATTTAAAGGTGTAAATGGACAGAAATTTTAAAATGGAATTGCACTTCGCATAATTGAGTGGGCAACAGTTGGTGTGGTGATATATCGCTATTTGACTCTAATTGATTTTAAAAAATTTTTCCAGTTTTCTTCTGCTAATAATTTTAGGACAACGGTCTCTTGATAGGCAGAACTACAAACCGTATGGCCATTAATTTGCCTACTGTAACATCGATTGATGGAGAATATAAAAGGTTAGAAATTAAATTCTACCATGAAATAATTTCCCTTCTTTACACACACCCCTAAAATCAAACCCACACTCCCGTATTATTTCATTACGCAAGTAGTCTTGTTAGATCTCCAAAGACGGCACAAGAATGGAGATCCAATAAACGGACATGCAGTAGAAAACCCAAATACCAGAGCAGAAAAACATGCCTCCAAATGTATCTATAGGTAATTTATAGGGTTTAAAACGTAGACAAATACTGAATTCGAATGTGGGATATATGTATAAAAATTAGAATTCACAGTATATATCTTAGAGCAGAGGGGTAGAAAGTGGAATGTGAAAGCAATTTCACAGTATAAAATTCAAAATCTAGAATACTGATTGTTGCCTGTAGCAATTTATAGACATAAATACATGTCTGACACTGTATTGCTGTGAATAGTGCTCATGTTTTAAGTAAGTCAAACATAAAACTTTAACACTTGACAATGCTTCTGAGGAAATTCATTAGGATTTTCATACTGTGTCACAAAGCGCTAGGTTTGGCGTTACTTACAATATTGGTAATTTTTGTTCTTAGTGCTGATATCAGCGTCTTCCAAACTAAAATTAAACGCCGAAAAATGTAACTAACATTGTCCAAATTAATCTCTCCGCATATAATGCCTCAGGAGTGGCTGAAATTATACAGAATATGCCGCAAAAAAGCATTCTGAAAAACTGTTGGATCAATGAAACGTCATTAACTTTACACCAACAGATGACACTCGACATGTAAACGTGCCTATCGCACGTATTGGGAAATCTTCAAAACATCGGGACTCTCTACGATTCTACACAAAATAAGTTGCGTCTAATTCCAAACTTCTTGTGTTCTACAGCACAAAAAACCCCGTTACGATAAAAGGCCATGCAGAAAACTGGATCAGTACCGGACAATGGGATGAAAAATACAAACTACCGAGTGAGTTCAGGTTTCAGTTGTTACATAGAGTGTCAAGATTTCACCAGGACAATGCAACGATAAACGATCATGTATCATTTTGTATAAACGCTAAATTTTGTGGTATCTTTAGACGTTTTGATAATTTCATTAGTACATTAAAACGAAACTGAATAAACTCCTCTAAACCATTCAATATTTCTCATATTTTTCGCTCCATAATAACTTGAAGTCAACCCAAATATTGACGAAAATATTACATATACATTAATTTTGAACTGAAATTCGCCTTTGTAAAGGGGGTGGGGACTTTGCGTAGCACAGTAGCGCTCATTGTTCTATATTATTGTGTTGAAACAAATAAGAATTTAGATATGTACAGTGTGTTTAACAGACAGGAGAATGGTTGAAGGAGCTTCAAAAAGTGTTTGCGAGTAATCCAACTCTGTGGGCTGATTTGTGGGAGAAGAAAACTGAAGAGAAAATAAACAGTAGCAGACACAAGAAATAGGAATATACTGTGAAAGCGATTGGTGCGGCACAAAATATTAGACAATCAGTGCACTTAGTCATTAACTATTCCTTGTTAATTTCAATGCATTTTTAAAAGACAACAAATAGGACTTCCTGTGTGAATAATGTTTTACTATGTACTAAAAGGGTCTTGTTTTCTCAAGTACTAATGTAATTTACCAGACAAGTTAATATATAAGTGGTTGGTCAAAATTCTGTGTTTTGCAGATGCATATCTCGATATATATTCAGCATAATCTATCAGTTTTCACAATTCATCAAAAGCAAGCAGATATTTTTCTTAGACATTTACATATTAGCCAGACAACCAACATTATTTTAATATTTTTCACAGTTTGGTAATGCTGAATTTGAAAATCTCCACCGCCCCTAAAAAGGAATTCTAATATTACATTCTATCGAACTCCTCTACACAATAGTATTCACTTACGTCACTGTTGCAGCATTAAGTGGACACGTCTCCGCCATAGCAGTTGACTACGACCGTTACTACATTATCAAGTACACCGTCATCGAGTTTATCCTATGTAAGTCCGTGCCATTTCATTATTTTACATTTACTACAAAGTGAACTATATCACGCACTTCCAAATTTCTTAAAAGCATATTTTCAGTTTTTCACCGTGCATATTGTCACAATTCACAATAATCACCAACACATGCACACTTTTTCGAATGACACTATAAAACTTTAACTATTTTAACAAATTAAAGTTTTATAGTGTCATTTGAAAAAGTGTGCATGTGTTGGTGATTATTGTGAATTCTGAAAAGCGATTGTTAGGTTAGTGTTGGCTGTCCGTCCATCCGTCCGTACACATCGAATTACTCGCCACCCGTTTCAAGGATTAAAAAAATATGTATTTGACAATTTAAAAATGTAGAGAATCTTCATGTTTTGTTAAATTCTGACATGGATAATCGGTATTTACCTAAAGACAAACATACATATAAGACAACTTTGCGACGACTTCGTCTTAGAAAAACAAACTTTTCCAAACGAATTTATACACAAAAATCAAGAAAGTTATTTTATGTTCAAATTTTTTTATTGAAAATTGTGTCGTTTTTGAGACAACGGCGAAAAATGTGGAAGTTCCAGACACAGAAGACATGGTAATAAAATATGGCACATGGTAATAAAATACGGCACATGGTAATGCAATACGGACATGGTAATACAATGCGGCACATGCGCTTTGCATGCTGGGTAGATAAGGCAATATACCCACAGAGTACGTATAAATTATTGATTTTTTACGACAGCAATATTTACACCGTGGTACCATTACGTCATGGCTGTAAGTACATTGCCTGTCTTCTTGTGAATTCGTTTTTGCAAATTCTCCTGTTGATTTACATTTGCAATCAACTTTCCACACGCATTGTACAAACGCACATAAACTAGACTGGAGTGTATGTACTTGTCTGTAGATATATGTATAGAATTTATTACATAAAGAACAACTACCTGTTTTGTCACTTGACAATTAACATCTTCAGGTTGAGAAATGAAATGACGAACCTCATGATTAAAAACGCACATATTTTTAACAATATATGTTTCCATAAAACCGATTCAACACCAGGAATAATTTACAGTAAAGTAAGGTTAACAAAACATTCCGCTTTTTGATGAATTCCTGTGCATTCGAATATGGCTATGTCAACCAGTTTTTAGCTCTACCGAACGCTATGAATAGCCACAGCGTTTAATTGCGTTGAATGTCTATAAGGGATAAAGTGAATAGAGGGAAATATAATTGAGGTGGAAATGCTTGGTGAGAAAGAGAGAAGGTTCGAATACGAGAAAATGTCATTAATCAGTGTTTTGTAATTACATGTAGAAAAATTTTAAACCTAACAACCGCCGATGATCTTCTTGCAGCGGTTACTTACGTGGCATATAGAAGCCAAAACCCTGATGAAGATACAGTGAACTGCGTGCTGAAGGAGTTGCGAAAGAACGACATCGATGTCAACCGGTTGGCGGAATGGAATAATACTAATTGCTGGTAAGCAGAATCTTCAGAAGAATGAGGAAGTTCCGCATGGAGCAATGGCCTATGAAACGGAACGCAATCGTTTGAGATTTTTAAACATTCTGTAAAACTGAATATTTTCTTCTATATAATCTGTTGTGCCAGATATACAAAATATTTGTAGTTGATTTAAATTTCACACATTCGTCTCCTTTTCTTCCTCATTGGAATAAAGACTATAAATATGTGGGAATTTTGCTTGCAGTCAACAAAACCCAGTGTATTTGGTGACGAGCCTACAGTCTGGACTAATCTGGTTCGGTTACCATAATTGTGCAAGAGAATTTTCTTTCGTCCAATCCCTCCTTTCTGCGTTGTAATGCCACGCCTCGAATTCTGTACGTACCCGTGGTCATTTCAGTTCGGAACTATCCGTCGGAAGTTGAATCTAACGGCACATCTCCCTCTAGTGCCGTCGCAGAGAATTCGTGGCGGCATACCGGTACTGCACAGTAATCAACTGCGGTATTTACTTTATCGTAGCACTGAGACAATCTGGCCTGCACTAGTTCCAGGCACTAATTTTGGAAGACTCTTCGTCCGTTTCGACAGTGATTAGCGCTCTAAAGCCACGTGGAAACTTTATGTAACTTTTTTTACATCTACAAAATATAAATATTTTATCGCAACGTGTTTGTGTGTTTCATATGATTCTGAGAACAATGAGAAAATATTTCGCTACACAGAAATAGCAGGTTATTTATTACACGTATAACCATTATGGAGAGAGTTTACTGCGCGGTACGGATGGACTCTTTATAGAAGGCAGTTTACTTTCACTTCTAAAGAGGCCGTTCCATTTCTCAAGCAGTTAGTCGCCAATCTCTGAACGTGGAGGCCTGGGTTCGTTGCGAAGATATTTCGTCTTCAATATATGGGTGACAAATTGAGGATCACTGTAATAGGTTTTTGTCTCAGTACTTCAGTTGTACCCTGTCAGTATTATTCCGCACACGCTCTGTAGTCATCTTCATCTAATGTCGCTCGTAATAAAAAAAAAATCTGTCAATTTCTGGAAAACTTCAAAAAACAATTTTCTTTCGGAAATCGAAGTGTATTGAATACAAAACTATTATCATTCAGTTTTCGTGGTTTAAATACCTGGTCAACACACTCTTATTGAAAATTAATCAGACTTTAAATGTATCGAATTTCTGTTTGGTATCATGAGATTCCTTAGGAGCCTTTTTGTTTTAGCTGATTCGTTGCTACCATTTTCATTAACAATCACATCCCTCACTGCTTAACTCATCCCGAATTTTCTTTGGTTATATCTTTTTCATTTTATTAGTTTCTGCCCGAAAATCTGTCTTCATTTCCTTCGAAATTTTCTGGGTTTCTTGCCTGGAATTTGGATTTTCATTGTGACATTATTCTCGAAGGTATGTCATTTGTCAATTTATTTTTTCGGTTTTAAAATTAGAATTTAACGCCTCCATCTGCTTAAAACGTCTAATAATATAAAAAAACGCCTTCATATTCCCTGATATATTCCTTTCTTGCTTTATCGAAATTTTCCGAACCGCGATCGCACATTTATTATTTGGAGTTTCTAATTCACAGTCGACCTCGTCTGGTTCACTAATGCTATGTGACTGACTTTCACTGCCATTATTTTCATGTGTCGAAACTATTCGGATTCTCACATTTCGCTCGTCCAAGTTTTTTTTTAAAATATCCCTTACACATTTGCACGAATACACATACTGTACACAATATATGTACCTGGCACTTAAGTGTGATTCAAGCTACATGGTGAACACCGTGCGGACAGGACTGCTGACCCTTGCTCAATTTCAGCTGCCGCTGGCTGCTCTCGCGGCTTCTGTCTGTGCGGCGGCTCGCTGGGAGAGCAAGGTTGTTGGCAGCAAGTCACCGGTGACGGCTGGTCGTTGTGTGTGTATATGTCCTCTTTCCGTAGCTCGCTGGATAGGCGTTCGTCGGGTTTGGCGTCATGGTGAACGAAGCAGGCTTTTTTTCTTTTATTCAGCCCTACAATATTCGCACCACTTTTTGATATAGACGACCAACTCCTCGGTAACACGACATTTCTCAGGCACTTTGTAATTTAGTTGATTTATTGATATCATATTATTTTTTAAACACCCACACACCTCTGTCTTCGCACTTCTTACTTCTGTCTCCTCTACACATCACACCAATTCTCTCAAATCAGACTGGGCACGCTCGGGTAAATGAACGATATCTTAATAATTATTTGGTAAAGATTTAAAAAGGAAACGGTCTGTGAATAGACAGTAGGAAATCTAATCACAATTTTAGGCGAGTTAGCAAAATCGCGAAGTGCGAGTATTTGCCTTGAAATGTCTGTCCGCCAGTTTGGAACAAATCGGAAGTCGATGGAAGAATTTTCATACAATTTGACATTTGAGTGTTTATCCAAAGTCTGTAGAGAAAATTCAAGATGCTTTAAAATCTGTCAAGCATATCGGTTATTTAATATAAAGGCCGGTGTGTGTTTATCAAAATATATATGAACTAAGAAGTTCCATTTCCCGCAATTGAGTAACAAACTTCCTGTCTCTCATTTTTCCGATCCTCGACCTTTGTACTTCCTGTTGCAAATCTCCAATGAAAACAACCAACTGCAACTTGAACACAACTTTGATTGCCCCGTAGCCAAAGTTTCAAGTCTAGAGGAAAACAAGGAAAAAGTTCGAAAAACCGATCCACCAGTAAAAAAAGCATAATTACAAAAAAACATGTTTCAGATATTTGAATTTTAAGGGTTTATAATGCAACCAAATATAGAATTCAAGACATGGATATATAAAAATTAATATCGCAGGACCTTTCTTAGCGTATAGAAGCAGAAAGTGTAATGTGAAAGCATCTAGGAAGTGTGTCACCCCCGTTGTGTGTGTGAAACTACGAAAAGGTATGTAGTCAAACACAACTTAATCACTGAGGTGTATTTAATTACTGTGCTGGAAACAACTACATGTTTCGGCCTGTATTGGTCACCTTCAGGTTGTCTAGGGAACTTAAGGGCTAGCTATATGCATGCGCACGCGCGTGTTGTAGAGATCTCTACATAAGCATAGCTTGACAAACCGAATAAAAAGAGGGGTCAGATAAAACACTATGAAACCTAAGAGATACAGACAGTAATATAAAATACATGAATATAAACTAGACAATAACTCTATTTGTGGAGGGGGGTTTTTCTCGGCAGGTGTGGCGTTGTAGACGTGCGGAGGTTTGAAAGCAATTTCACATTAGGCTTTACGTTCATATTAATTCTGTCGTTAATTCTCAGCTTTTCAAGACGAACAAAATAACCATCAAAACGACTGGGATGTCTACATTTTTGCATGTAACCAATTGTGTCTAATTTTCAACATCTGGTATTCTACAGCGAACAAAGTCTTATTAGTTCTATGGCATTGCAAGAAACTGGAACTTTACTACTTTCACAAAGCTTAACACATTGTCAGTATAGGGGAAAGTTTTGACATGTTACCTCATCATATCACAAGGGCAGTATGACGATTAACGACAACAAACCATATTATATATACAGTAGATATTGTGGGGATAATGAGCAAAATAAGAACTTCACTGGTCCTTGCAAACCGGATTAATTAACTTTCTCAATAGCCATTCAATATTTCACACACAGATGTTTATTTGACCGTGCATCATTTTGATAACTGAAGAATAAAAAAGCCAACTAGATGCCACTTACTATTTTATTATACTTCTTGTAGTCTCAACATGTTTCCGGCACTATTATGCCCATCATCAGGAGCTCGCGACTATGATGTTGATTACCACATTGGTCGTTTCGTTCTTGGTTTACTCTATTTTGGAGGTTAAGTGCGGTTAAGCTGCAGTAGTGTTGGGGCTGCAGGCCTCACATTCCGTGATAAACACGCAACACGGTCCATACAAATTATCGGAATAAAAAAAATCTCAAAACAACAGACTGTTGTCACACTTGTGTCCTGGTGTCCTGTATTAGAACATACATTTATAGAAGACTGATATGGCTACCAATGAGTAATCGCGGAATTCAGCCGCTTCTCTCAGATTTACGGACAAAATTATGTAAAATCTAAAGACAACTTTACACATCCAGCCAGAAATTCTTGGCTACAAAACGAAACATACTAACAGTTTCTAAGGTCACAAGTAATGTATTCACAATGACCTTCTTCAAACAAAGGGGCTTATGACGTCTAAAATTTTTTCGGTTTTTTTATTCCCAAAATTCTTTTAGTTACGTCGAAACAAAGTACTATAGCACCTGTCAGGTGTTTCTGTGCAGAAATTTTTGCCTTCGACACGCAAAGCTTATTCAGAAATGTGCCCTATAAAGGTCCCACACGGCTGTAACAACCGCACTGTCGAGGATCTGGAAGAAGACGGCGACTGCTGTTGCAGTGTCTGTAAGTAAACTTTATGTTACTTTTTCCTGTGGTGCTGCAGTCAAACAAATGGCTAGGGAGACTGTTTGATGAGTTTCCTAAACCACACAAAGTTACACACAGACACTCTTGGGATTAAACAGTACCTTTTGGCAGTGTGTGACTGAATATTTAATTATCCAACACGTTAAATCCATGTGACGCATAACGTGTATAATGTAGTCTCTCTACTATCTGGCGATACAAATTGTTTTTCATTATCTCATAACACGCACCATTTGTAGAAAATTTACTGAAAAAAAAATATTAATTGAGTGACATTTTATCATAAATGTACGTAAGTTTAAATGTAAAGTACGTTTTATATTTGTCAAATTTCAATTATTGCTGAAATCTGTCGACAAATCTTCCAAAACTAATTCCAACAAATTTCACAAAAACACATGTAGTTCGAGACGAGTTGCTTCATGCTGACACACAGACAGAAGAACAGACAGGCAAAAAGAATCTAATAGTTTTCCAATTCATTGTTAGATTTTAATGAAACCAGAATTTTCTATGGAGATTTTCAAGAAATTCACGAAATATTTCTCTCTAAGTTATTTCGTGCTGAGGGACAGAGACAGGACGCACATTTGAATCGAATTTCAAAATTTCGGTACGCCATTACAAATGCGCTGCACATCTACAGAAGACCTGAAAATTTATGACCTTCTTACAGACAGTGTAGCCGATAACACCTTACTCTCTGTCAGGTTAACACAGCTAAACACGCGGTCCATTGGCTGACAGAAATGCGTTGGAATAGGAAAATCTCGATTTCAAATATCACGCTGAATATCAATCATTCTGAATTTCATTGAAGTATTGTCAGGTATCATTCCTTATTACGTCACTTCACCTACCTTCCTGACACCTTCAAATTATTACGAGCTACAGAACGCAAAGTGATCTGATGAGTACAGGGTGCGTAAAATAAATCCAGATATCCACTTGATGTGTGAACTGCATGTAACAGTGAAAGCATACAGAGCAGAATGCATCTTGTCTGATGCTGACTCACATTTCTTCCCCAATCAGAGGGATTCGTGTTTGTGCAGTTTGTTTATATCTCTAACACTGCACAAATATACAGTATATAGGTACTAATGTTAGGATATCAAAGTAAAAAAGAAAGTATGAATTTTGAGGGATTTTAAACTGAATCTAGCGTGAAACATTGTCTGTGCACTTGCTTGAAACTTTGTGTCCACCCAGAAGTTTGACATGAAATTTAGCACAAGAAGAAGCGAACAAAAACTGTACTGAATTGAAAATGACGTCCAGAATTTAGCCAATAAAAACTGTAGGAAAGCAGCCGATATATGGTAACTGTGCGTCACCGTGTTCACTGTTTGAAAAGAAAGAAGGGCCAAAGAAATTTACATAAGGATATCACTTTTTTCATGAATTACAAGAATTCAAACCAAAATGTTGCTGATTATATTTTTGTGTCTAATTTCAAATATAATTTCTGTTTCCGACGACTGCGACGTTGGAACTCAGGATACGAACGATTAGGATTGGAACAAGGTAGGCATTAGTGTGTTTGCACGATACCTGAATCAAGTAGCTTTTAAATCCGCTTTTTGGTTTTATATTTTATTTTTAGTTCCATTAACGAATATCTCAGTACAACATATCAGACTTAGTATGTTCGAGTAATTGAATGATTTATGAATAATTAGTTGTTGATTTGAAAAGAATTTCTCGTTTTCTAATTGAAAGTAAACGTCAAGAGTTTCATACATGATCTGTGAAAACACACTAAGGAAACTAATCAAATTTTTAGGCGAGTTTGCAAAATTACGAATTTAGACTATTTGTCCGTCACATCTGTCTTTCTGATTGCAACATCGCTGCTTCCAATAGTCGAAAAGTCATTAAAATTAATATTTGAAAATTTCTCAAAAATCTGTAGAGGAGAATCAAGTTCCTTTGAAATCTCTCTGAAATTTCGGGTATTTTATAAAAGACATACTGCATTTATCATAATATTCCGCCAGTTCTTCTTAAAGTAAGAAATGTTTCAAGCAAACTTTGCAAAAAATTCAAGAAGCTCTTTCACTGTTAAATTTTTTCTGAAACCTTGCCATATTTGAAATAATGTAAAACATGGCGGAGGGAGACAAGCTACAGATCAAAATATAATACGGCACATGCGCACTGCATAAAAACGTCTTCAAACAAATATTCAGAATATTTAACACGAACTGCTTTTTAACAACAAGAACTGTAAGACGAACTAATATCGACGTTACGTTTAAAGCATAATTTCTCTAATTTTTGTAACCTTGATCGAGATTTGAACCGAGACTTCATAACGGTTCCTCGCGTTAACAGCTGATCCAATTCCATTCACATTACAACATGTTCGGGAGAACTGGATTCGAAACTTATAATACCTAATACGAAAAGGAAAATCCAGTTACTGCTGTTAAAATCGTTACATTTAAGAAGTTCCACACACCAGACGTTTGTCACAGATTTCATGTTCTCACAGGCTACAGGTACTTACTACGGACTCTGGCACTCCCCCAGTTGCTTGTGTTGTTCTCAAATATGAAATTTCTAAGAGCTTACTCACTGCTAACTTATATGTTATCAGGCACATACAAAATATCCACTCTTTGTCACTGCAATTTTGAAACGGTATATCGACATGACTTTTAAGACGGAATTGCTGTTCACAGAGTTGTGTGAGTGACAATTCATGTGGCGTTATATCGCAGTTTGATTTAATTAATACTAACAATTTTTCAATTTCTTCCGCTATATTATTTTTGTAGTTTATTGATAGGAAGAATTCACAGACATTGCGACTTCCAAATTACCGAGTGTAACATTAATTGATGGAAAAGATAAACTGTTTAATTGAAATTACACAATAAAATAAGTGCTCTTTCTCAAATACACCTCTAAAAAGCCGTTAATTTATGGACTGTAACATAGATTGATGGAAATTATAATGGATTTGAAATTAAATAGAATCAAGAAATTACTTCCCTTTCTTACAAAAAACTCTAAAATCAAAGCCAAGCTCCTTTATTATGTCATTAAACAGACGACATTAATAGATCGCTAAAAATGGAGATCCAACAAACGGACTCCCACTAGAAAACATAAAATATAAAAGACGAAAAATATGCTTCCAAATATTTCTGTAGGGAATTTATACAGTTTATAATGTAGACAAATCTTGAATTGAAATGTAGGATATTTAAAAATTGAAAGGTCACAGGCTAATTATTTGAGATTGAGGTAGAAAATCTAAAGTGAAAGCAATTTCGCATAATATAATACAAATGCTAGATGTTTACCTTTGGCCTATAGAAATTTATATATATAGACACATATTTGACAGTGTACTGCTGTGAACAGTGTTCATGTTACAACTAAGACAAGCATAAAATTGTGATGCTTGTTAAGTGTCTCATGAAATTAGCTAGGATTTTCATACTGTGCCACAAAATAGTAGAGTTGCCATCACCTGAAATATTAGTATATTGTGTTATATCGTTCTGATGTCGCCGAATTCCACGTTACAAAAACAAAAGTTGGAAAACTGCCACTAACATGATCGACATTGATCTGTCCCTCATTATAAAATGATTAAGCATTTATTGTAATTATATTGATAAAGCACCAAAAATGTTAAAGTTTTTCGAAATATTGAGACGTTATTAGCTTTACTGTAACAGTTGACACTCTAAACGTACACGTGTCTGTCGGATATAATGCGAAGGGAAAAATATCCTACTGCGTAAATTTTAACACTATCACTAATTCTCAGCTTTTTAAGACGGTCAAAAAGGCGGAATATCTTCAAAACAGGGTTATGTAAATTTATACATATAATAATTTGTGTCTAATTCCAAACTTCAAGATTTTGAGGGGAAAATGACACATTTCAAGGCTTTCACAAGTTCATGAAAACAAGATTGAGTAAAATTTCTCCAAAACCATTCAATATTACTCAAACGTCTCTTTTTATTTCAAGTTTAGCTCAATACAGGTATTGATAAGGATGCTGAGTGGACGACCTCAGATTTGGTGGTCGCTTTTTTGACGGGGGGGGGGGGGTTGGCGTTGATTGGACTTAGTTCCACAGCGCTATTTACGCCATAGTATGGAGTATAAGAAATTAATAAGTGGGATAAGGGTAGTGTGTATAACAGGAAGGAGTGGATTTGAAAGAGCGTCGAAATGTGTATGCGTGTAACCTAAATCTGTAGGTTGATTTGTGGGACAAGAAAAATGAAGAGAGTATAAAATAGGCAAATATAAGAAAGAGAATTATTTTGTGAATAAGATTGATGTGACACAGAACATTAAAAATTCTGTTCCATTAGTCATGATTTATTCTTTGTTAATTTCAAACCTTTCTTAAAAACACTTTGGAATTCCTGTTTGTGTAAAGTTTTACTGTATGTTAAATGTATCCTATTTCCTCTCCTAACTGATAAAATTCACCAAAAAAAGTTACTAGATAAGTGGTTGCTCAAATTTTTGCGCTCAAAATTTCAGATGCTCATCTCGACAATTATTCAACAAACACTACAGTTGCCCTGCTCATCTCGACAATTATTCAACAAACACTACAGTTGCCCTGCTCATCTCGACAATTATTCAACAAACACTACA
>Ga0123354_10002360_pt1 | contig 24800 bp, 35 predicted proteins | sample TergutLab28metaG_2_FD_97872 | JGI IMG/M metagenome (GOLD analysis project Ga0123354, IMG submission 97872) | Labiotermes labralis P4 segment gut microbial communities from Petit-Saut dam, French Guiana - Lab288 P4 | ecosystem: Host-associated > Arthropoda: Insects > Digestive system > Gut ...
CGTTGAATGTTATGTTATTAATGTTCAAATTTAATATGCTTACAAAGCCTTTCTTAAATCTAACATCCAACTACTAACATCCAACTACTAATTCAAAGGATATTGTTTACTTTTCAATGTACTTTTTAACTATATTCAAAAGCAGGTATTTTTTATCCCCGTTTTTGAAACAACTATTTTAAATTATACACTTTTCAATTATCTTTGTCAACAGTTTTTTACAATATTTTTAAAAAAATTCCCGGGAAAAATTTCCCAGAAAAATTTTTTTCTATTTATATAAAATCATTATTATTATTTGTCTTCTCTTTTAGGTTCTCACTATCATATGCCAAGTTACTATCATTTCTATTTTTTACTTCTTCATCATTTTGCACTTGCACGTTATTCATCGCTTTGTGTGCTATATTATTTAATTTATCTAACAAATCTGGTATATTCTCTAACAACTTATCTACAGATGAAGCATGATTCACAGGCAATAATTTTATGTTTTTATCCTGTATTACTAAAAAAGCTACTGGACTTATGTTCACACCTGCTCCACTACCTCCACCAAATGGTAGCCTATATTGTATTTCTTCTTCGTGATCTTTTTTTGTATATTCGTCAACTGTTTCTTCCGTGAACTCGCTTCCTCCTGCTGCAAACCCAAATGCAACTTTTGAAACGGGTATTATTACAATATTGTTTGAAGTTTCAATTGCTTCCCCTATAATTGTGTTGACGTCTATCATATCTTGGATACTATTCATAACAGTCATCATTAAACTTTCTATTGGATGTTCGTTCATTGTTTAATCCACTCCCTTTTATTAATAAAATTATTACATATATAATATGTACAATTTTTATATTAATTATACTGCTTAATGTTAATTTAAGTATATTTTTATTAGTATAAACTGGAGTTATATTATAAAAGTATTTTTTTGAGTCATATTTTTTTATTGCTTTTTTGAATAATATTGAAAATATTGTTGATATAACAACAATTAAAACCGTAGTTATCAAAACATCTTCCGTACCAACTGACAATTCCATATGAAATTCTTCTAATTTTATATGTAACATTTCGAAATCAAATTTTATTTCGTTATATTGACTTTTAATGTCTTCTTTTGGTTTAAAAAATTTCATAATTTTATTAATGTTAATTCTTTTGTTAATAAAGTCTTCATTTATTTTTATTTTAAAATATTTGACTTTTGATAAGAAAAATAAGTTAATTACTATATCATATTTTATCTTTGTATTGTTAGCCTCTAGCTTTTTTATTTGAATTTTTACTGAAGAAAGAATTAAAATTATACTTGCTACGGTTAAAAGTACAATTATTCCAATGAATAAATAAAAAAGAAAAACTAACATAATACGACCTCCAACTTCTGACCTCTGTTATATTAGTTTTTCCATATTTTAACTTTTTAATCACTTTTTTTGAGATACTATTATGTCTCCAAAACTTTCTTTTTGTTCTACTAAAACTCTATTTCTTTTTGTTAATTCTAGCACACTTAAGAATGCAATTACTATATCTATTGGTTTGTTGTCTTTCTTTGAAAAAAGTTTATTAAACACAAATTTTGGTTTTTTTAATAATTCTTTTAATATCACCTTTACTTTGCTAGTTATTGTGACAGTTTCATGTAATATAATTTCAGCTATTTTTTCTTGCGTGTTTGTGTTCATTTTATTTTCATTTCTATTTATTACTTCTGAATACATTTGTGATATTATACTTTTTTCGTATACTGTTTCTATTTTTTGCTTTGGTAATACAACATTTTCTGGCAATCTAAATACTCTGTTTGAAAAAGTTTCATACTGCATTTTTAATTTTTTGCTAACCTCTTTATATTGTTTGTACTCTATTATCCTTTTTAATAGTTCTTCTTCTGTAAGTTCCTCCTCAGCTTCTTGTATTTTTGGCAGCAAAGCTTTTGACTTAATATATAATAATGTAGATGCCATTACCAAAAACTCACTAGCGACCTCTAGATTCATACTTTCCATATTGTTTATATATTCTATATATTGGTCTGCTATATCACTTATGATAACCTTATGTATATCCATTTTATTCTTATCTATGAGAAACACAAGTAAATCCAAAGGTCCTTCAAAATTATTTAATTTTATTTCATATTTTTTTGTTTCTAATGTTAATATACTCATGACTCCTCACTTTTCTTTTCTATACATTTTTATATGATTCCTCGGAATAACCTCTTTTTATAAGGTACTGTTTTATTTTTATTGGTTCGAGATTCGTACTTTTCTTTTGCATTATTTTTTTTGCAGAATTCAACTCATATTCTTTTAACGTTTCATTGTTACTATTAATATATTGTTCTATAAGCTCTTTGTCAAGTCCTTTCATCAATAATTTGATTTTTATCTCTTTTATTGAAAGTGTTTTTAATTTCATGAATTCTAAAAAACTTTTTTCTATGTACTTCTCGTCGTTTATATATCCCTGTTCTTTTAAATTTTCTATTAAATTGTCTATAAAATTATCTTTATCACCTAGATCTGAAAAATTAAATTTTTCTATTATAAATTCTAATTTTATTCTAACTTCTGCCTCAGTTCTTTTCTTAAACATTATGTACCTTAACAATTTTTGTTTTACTTTATCATTTTTTAAATATTCATCCCAATATCCCATATAACACAACCTCTCAGGTGTTTAATATTATTATATCTTTATTGTTCTGACACCTCTTCTAAGTTTTCAACTAAACTTTTTTCAAAAGCTTGTGAAAAGTTTTCCTTTATTTTATTTGCTATTTCGTCCATCACTTTTGGGTTTTTAGCTAAATATGCTTTTGTATTTTCTCTTCCTTGTCCTATTTTTTCACCTTCATAACTAAACCATGCTCCACTTTTTACAACTATATTTAAATTAACAGCTATATCCAATATGTTTCCTTCTTTAGAAATACCTTTCCCATATACTGTATCAAATTCTGCTTCTCTAAAAGGAGGTGCTACTTTATTCTTAACTACTTTTACTTTAACTCTATTTCCTGTAACAACTCCTTCCTCTTTTATGGTTTCTGTCTTTCTTATATCCAATCTTACCGATGCATAAAATTTCAATGCCCTTCCTCCTGGTGTCGTTTCTGGGCTTCCAAACATTACTCCAACTTTTTCTCTTAATTGGTTAATAAACACGACAGTTGTATTTGATTTATTTATTACTCCAGCTAATTTTCTTAATGCCTGTGACATTAATCTTGCTTGCAATCCAACGTGTGCATCACCCATTTCTCCATCAATTTCAGCCTTTGGTACTAATGCTGCAACCGAATCAACTACTATTATATCTATTGCACTACTTCTTACCAATGCTTCTACTATTTCTAATGCCTGTTCTCCTGTATCTGGCTGTGATACCATAAGGTTATCAATTTCTACACCTAAGTTTCTGGCATATACTGGATCTAAAGCGTGTTCTGCATCTATAAATGCTGCTTCTCCTCCCGTTTTTTGTGCTTCTGCTATCATATGTAACGCCAAAGTAGTTTTTCCAGATGATTCTGGTCCAAATATTTCTATTATTCTTCCTCTTGGAATTCCACCTATTCCTAATGCAATATCCAAGCTTAAAGCCCCAGTTGGTATTACATCCACACTAACAGTTTTAAATTCTCCTAATTTCATTATAGCACCTTTGCCAAATTGTTTTTCAATGTGTCCCATTGCTATATCTAATGCTTTCTTTTTTTCTGAATCATTATTACTCATTTATATCTTTCCTTTCTTTCCTAAATTATGTTTGAAATTTTTTTCTAAACATTTGTTTGTTATTATTATATACTAAATTTTTTATTTGTCAATACTTTTTTATAAAATTTTTCTCCAAGTTTTTATATTATATAACGAATCATACCAATATGGTGCAATTTCGCCATATAAATATTTTGAATATATTAATATTTTTTTGCTAAAATATGAACTTATAATAGGTTCATTTTCTTCATACATTTTTATTATTTCGCTATATTTTTCTGGCTCTGCCCCATCATATTCAATCTTATTATAAACGAAATCTCCTAATAAGTCTAGATAATCTTCTCCTTCTACATCAATTACATCTATTTTACCAACTTTAAAATCGCTATATACTTTTGAAACGTCTTCATATAAATTTATATTTATTTTTTCTAACACTGGCATGGCTTGTACATACTGAGGGTTTTGAACTAAAATTATTTTATCTTTACTTATGTTTTGTATTTCAAACATTCCTGTACCAATATTTTCTTGCTTATTTATTATTGGAAAAATTAAATTATATATGAAGTTGGCATCTTCTTTTACTATATTAATTTTAAATGTTAATTCATCTATAATTTTTATACTTTGTATATTATCTACATTTTTTTTATAAATACTACTATCACTTTTTTGTATATATTCTATGGTATCTTTTATATCTTGTGAAGTCAGTTTATCCCCATTATGCCAACATATATTATCTTTTAGTCTAAATAAATATTGTGTACTTGTTAATTGAGCGTATTCATCGAGCAAATCATTTTTTAATTTATTTTTTTCATTTATTATTAATAATGGGTCATATATTAGCTTGCTTATATCCTGCACGATTTTGTTTTTGCTTTTTATTGGATCTAAAGTATCTAAATTAGTTATTGCCATATTTAGTTCTTTTACAACCGTTGTTTCTTTTACTATCCCTGAACTAACCGGCGTTCGAGCATCAACTATCTTATTGTGGTTCCAATATACATATACCGAAACATACATTAAAAGAATTAATATGCTTATACCTACAGCTCTTAGTTTTTTCATAAAATACCTCTCGAATGCTCACATCTTAAATAGGACGTAGTTCGCAAAATCTCAAGCACCAACACCAAATAAAAAGAGCAAGACTATAATTATAGTCTGCCCCCATTTATATAAAATTATACATTATTTCCTACATTCTACAATAAGCTTTATTCCAGTTCTCTCCTCACCTTCTACTATCACTTCTGCAAATGCTGGTATGCACACCAAATCCACTCCTGCTGGTGCAACAAATCCTCTCGCAATAGCTACTGCTTTCACTGCTTGATTAAGTGCTCCTGCCCCAATTGCTTGCATCTCTGCTTTGTTAGTTTCTTTTACTAACCCAGCTATAGCTCCCGCTACTGAATTTGGGTTTGACTTTGACGATATTTTTAAAACTTCCATTTCTCTTCCTCCTAAAATTTTTCATATTTTATTAGAGTTCTATTAACACATATATTAATTTAAAAAATAATTTGTTTCACAAAAACTCTGTTATCTTTATATTATAATTTTATTGTAATGTCTAGTAGATTTTAATAAAAAGAGGAACTTTCAATCGCACTATACCTTAGTATTCGACACATTTCAACAATTAATTCTATTAATCCTTTCTATCTGATTTGTTTCGTCATTTATTTCAAATATAACTCCATTAAATATGGTATCACCACTCGCCACTTTATATCTCTCTGGAAGTGATGTTACAAATCTTTTGGTTGAAGCTTCTATATCCATTCCTATTATTGAATTTTTTGCACCTGTCATCCCTATATCTGTTATATAGGCTGTTCCATTTGGCAATATTTGTTCATCCGCTGTTTGTACATGTGTATGTGTGCCAAACATTATTGTTATTTTTCCATCAAGATAATATCCCATAGCTTTTTTCTCAGCTGTAGCTTCTGCGTGAAAATCAATTATTATTATATTCGCCTCTGCCTTTAATTTTGAAATAATATCATCAGCCATAAGGAATGGATTTTCAGATAATACGTTCATTTCCACTCTTCCTATAAGATTAATTATAGCTATTTTTTTATTATTACACCCATAAACTCCGTATCCATGTCCTGGTACATTTGCGGGGTAATTTGCTGGTCTTATTAATCTGCTCTCATTTATTATATTGAAAATATCTTTCTTTGCCCATGTGTGGTTTCCCATAGTTACTACATCTACGTTCATTGTTAGTAATTCTTTATAATCTTTTTCTGTTATTCCCATTCCTTCTGCAACATTCTCTCCGTTTGCTATAACAAAATCTATTTTTTCAGTTTCGATTAATTTAGGTAAGTCTTGCTTTACCCTTTCTAGTCCACTTTTCCCAATTATATCTCCTATAACTAAAATTTTCATATACTCATCCTTTCGTTTAAATTGGCAAACTCACTTTATATTAAAAATTTTATCTATACTGTCCGCTTGTGGTGTTTAGTATATATTTTTAAGTCGTTCACCTTTTAAAAATATATACTAAACATCACACGCTACTTTGCAAAAAAATATTAATTAACAACTTCATTTTATCTTAAAACCTTTATACTGTCAACTGTAATTTTAAATTTTGGGCAACCCCCATGTTACCAATTAACACTTTTCAGCAAAATAGCCTCTGGAGTATAGTATAGCTTTTAAAAAGGTGAACGACAGCCCTTTGAGGCCCATGGAGTCTTCGGAGGCTTGGAGGAGCCTTTTTAAAAGCTATACTATACTCCAGAGGCGGGCGTTTTAGGATAAACCGTTAAATAGTAACTAAACCCATATAATACTGAAAACACAACACATATTATTATAGATACAATTTGTGAAATACGCATATCTCCCAGCATCAAACTATCTACCCTTAAGCCTTCTATAAAGATTCTAGCAAAACTATAAATTATCAAATAAATGTATGTTAATTCGCCTTTGAACTTTCTCTTCTTAAATGATAATATAATAAATAAAAATAATGTAACAATCATTTCATACAAAAAAGTGGGATGAACCTCAATATAATTGCCATTTTCAAAAATCCCCATTCGCAAAAAAGACGTAGTTTCTCTTCCATATGCTTCTACATTTACAAAATTACCCAATCTGCCAATTGCTTGTCCGCAATGCTAATCCTGGTACAATATAATCTGTTAAGTCTAAAAAAGATATTTTTTTCTTCCTGCAAAAAATATAACTAGTTATTACTCCTCCAATAATTCCACCATATATAGCCATTCCTCCGTGAACGAATATTAAATATTTGAATTGGATTAGATAAATAGTATTCTAAATTAAATGAAACATAATATATTCTTGCACATATAAGAGAAATTGGGATTAATAATACTACGAGTTCTAATATTTCGTTAAATTTTATGCCAAACTTATTATCTTTTTTCTTAAACAATAATATTGCACATACAAAGCTTAAAACAATAAAAATAGCATACCAATAAATTTGTATATTACCTATTGTTATTGCTATTTTTGAAATGTTAAATTTTAAATTTAAACTTGGAAATATAATCGTATTCAATGTTATTTTTCCCTACTTTCATAAGAAATTGACTATAGCCTCTGGAGTATAGTATAGCTTTTAAAAAAGTGAACGACAGCCCTTTGAGGCCCATGGAGTCTTCGGAGGCTTGGAGGAGCCTTTTTAAAAGCTATACTATACTCCAGAGGCGGAAGTTTTAGAATAAACTGTTAAACAATAACTATTCAACTAACAATAATTTAAAATCCAAATAATCTGCACTTACTAATTTAAACTCTATATTAGAATTTTCAACATTAGTAATAACATTTTCAAAATGTCCGTGTATATGCCCATAAATACATGTTTTTACATTATACTTATTCATTAATTCAATAAAACTAATTCCTATTTTTTTATCGATAAATGGTGGGTAATGCATCATAACTATTATTTCTTTATCATTTCCAAATTGTCTTATTCCATTCTCAATAGACAATTCTAGCCTTATTAATTCCCTTTTTAAAATTTTAACATCTTCCTCTAAATTGGAACTTACCCATCCACGTGTCCCTGCTATTATGTAATTCTCATATAAAAAACTGTTATTATGTAGTAATTCTATTGTTTTAAAACCAGATTCATCTAGATATTTTTTCATGTTAGTTAATGTCGTCCACCAATAATCATGATTTCCTTTTAATAAAATTTTTTTTCCTGGCAAATTTTCTAAATACTGAAATTCTTTATAGTTTTCTTCTAAATTCATTGCCCACGATAAATCACCTGGCAATAATATTAAGTCATTTCCCTTTACCTCATTTTGCCAGTTTTCTTGTATTTTCTTTTCATGATTTCCCCAATTTTCTCCAAATATATCCATTGGTTTTTCTTTGTCAAATGCAAAATGTAAATCTGAAATTGCAAATATACTCAAAAAAATCCACTCCTCTTTTCATTATTTTAACTTCAAATTCGGCACGGCATTTAGCGACAAATCAGATACCTCTCCATTAATAAATCTATAATACCCCGCCGAAGCAATCATTGCCGCATTGTCCGTGCAATACTGCATTTCTGGGTAATATACATTAATACCCTTCAATTCTTTAAATGCCTTTCGTATGTATGAATTAGCCGAAACACCTCCTGCTAGTGCAACTGTGTTCAAATTTAATTGCTCTAATGCTTTTAACGTATTTTCAACTAACATCTCTGTTGAAACCTTTTCAAAACTAATACATAAATCTGCTTTGTTAATTTCAGGGGTTTTGTTGTACATATTTAAAATTGACGTTTTTATCCCACTAAAACTAAAATCTAAATTATCCACATCCGATTTTGGCAAACGAATATTAGGGGTTCCTTCTAGTGCTAGTTTATCAATCTTTGGTCCCCCAGGGTACCCCAATCCTATTATTCTTGCTACTTTGTCATATGCTTCCCCTATTGCATCATCTCTGGTTTTTCCCATAATCTCAAATTCCGTGTAGTCTTTTACATAAGCCAGATGTGTGTGTCCTCCCGATATTATCAAACATAAAAATGGAGGTTCAAGTTCTTTATGTGTAATATAATTACCAGCAACGTGCCCTTCAATATGGTTTATTCCTAGTAATGGCTTATTTAATGCAAAACTCAATCCTTTTGCATAAGAAATTCCTACTAACAATGCTCCTACTAAACCTGGACCACTTGTACAAGTCACCAAATCTATATCATTAAATGCAATATCGGCTTGCTTTAGTGCTTCTTTTACAACAATATTTATATTATCTACATGATTCCTAGAGGCTAGCTCTGGCACAACCCCACCAAATTTTTCATGTATTTTTATTTGTGAATTTATAACATTAGATAAAACTTCACGCCCGTTTTTTACAACTGCAGCTGAAGTTTCATCACAACTTGTTTCAATTCCTAGTACGATTAGATTTTTCATATATCTCCCTTTTATTTTCAATAAACACCTAGCATTCTTAAAATGCCACCAACTATTGGACTAATTATTCCACCTGCAATTCCTGTAATCCATACAACTAAAAACACAATGTAAAAAATAGTTTGGTTCTTTTCAAACCATGACCTTCCATCATATGATAGAAAATGATACAGTACTTTTGAACCGTCTAATGGCGGTAATGGTATTAAATTAAATACTCCTAATCCGACATTTAACGCAACTATATAATACACTATAGCTAAAATTGCACTTTGCATTACTGGACTTAAAAAGTCTAACGATATACTGTTACGAAGCAAAGCATATATTATTGCAAATATAATTGCCAAAATAAAATTCATTATGGGTCCAGCAATTGCAACTATTGCTTCTGCAGCAGTCAAACTGATTTTTCTATCGAATCTATTTGGGTTTATCTGTACAGGTTTACCCCAGCCAAAATGTGCAAACATTAACATCAAAAATCCCATAATATCTAGATGTCTAAATGGGTTTAGAGTTATTCTGCCTTGTATTTTTGGGGTGTCATCCCCTAATTTATATGCTGTATATGCATGTGCAAATTCGTGAAATGATATAGCAATTAATACAGCTGGTAATGCTAATAAAAATCCTAAAATACCATCTTGACCTGCACTCATAATCATATATAATGCCATTACAGCTAAAAGACCGTACAGTATTCTTTTATCAAAATTAAAACCAAACAATTTTATATCCTCCTTTAGACGAAGTTTTTCATTCTTTTAACAGTGGCTTCATTGTTGGAAATAAAATTACATCCCTTATTGAAGCTGAATCTGTTAAAAGCATTATTAGTCTATCCACTCCTATACCCATACCACCTGTTGGAGGCATGCCATATTCTAATGCATTAATAAAATCCTCATCCATCATATTTGCTTCTTCATTACCTGCTTCCCTTGCCTTAACTTGCTCTACAAACCTTTCATATTGGTCTATTGGGTCATTTAATTCTGAATATGCATTTGCGTATTCCCTTCCAGAAATGAATAGCTCAAATCTCTCTGTTAATCTATTATCTGATGATTTCTTTTTTGTTAATGGTGAATCTTCTACAGGATAATCGCATACAAATGTTGGCTGAATTAATGTTTTTTCCACCTTTTCTTCGAAAATTAGCATCATAATTGCTCCCCTAGTTGTTTTTTTAAGGTCAATTTCTAATCCTAATTCTTTTGCTACTTTTACAGATTCTTCATCTGTATCTATTGTATTAAAGTCAATACCTGTTACTTCTTTTATGCTATCTGTTATACTCACTCTTTTCCAGTTTGGAGTTAAATCAATTTCTGTTCCTTGATAATTTATTTTTGTAGTTCCTAAAATTTCTTTTGCCAATGTTGAAATTAATTCTTCTGCCAAATTCATCATATCGTTATAATCTTCATATGCTGAATATAATTCTATGTTTGTAAATTCAGGATTATGTTTTATAGAAATACCCTCATTTCTAAACATCCTGCCCATTTCATATACTTTATCAAATCCACCAACTATAAGCCTTTTTAAAAACAATTCATTTGCAATTCTTAAATACATTTCTAAATCTAATGTATTATGGTGTGTTTTAAAAGGTTTAGCTGCTGCTCCTCCTGGTATTACGTTTAATATTGGCGTATCAACTTCTAAATATCCTTTTTCATCTAAGAAACTTCTTATACTTTTCAATATTTTATTTCGTTTTACAAAAGTATCTTTTACTTCTGGATTTACAATTAAGTCTATATATCTTTGTCTATATCTTAAATCTGTGTCTTTTAACCCATGAAATTTTTCTGGTAGTGGTCTTAATGATTTTGCAAGCAAAACAACCTTCTTTGCATGGATTGAAATTTCTTCCGTCCTTGTTTTGAAAACAAATCCTTCGATTCCAATAATATCTCCTATATCGAAAGTTTTTACCTCTGCATAATTTTCTTCACCTAAATCATTCACACTTATATAACTTTGAATTTTTCCTTGTGAATCTTGAATATGGTAAAAAGATGCTTTTCCCATAATTCTTTTTGCTACAATTCTTCCTGCAATTGTAACATCTTTTTGTTCTAGCTTATCAAAGTTTTCTTTTATGTCTTGGCTTTTATGTGTTACATTATATTTTGTTATGCTAAAAGGGTTTTTGTTCTTTTGCTGCAATTCTTCCAACTTTTCTTTTCTAATTTTTATTAAATGATTTTCATCCAATTCTTCTTGTATGTTTTGATTATCTTCGTTCATCATGTGCCTCCTAAATATTTATGTTTATTTTATATCACACTTTATACGTTTTTTCAATAGCAAGATTAAAAAGAATACACATACAACTACTGGTTAACCCTTTTCAGTAAAGTAGCCTCTTGAGTATAGTATAGCTTTTAAAAAGGTGAACGACAGCAATTATGAGGCCCATGGAGTCCCCAGAGACTTGGAGGAACCTTTTTAAAAGCTATACTATACTCAAGAGGCGGAAGTTTTAAGCTAAAGCATTAACGGTAACTGACTAATAAAAACAATTTAAAGGGCACCCATTTCCAGGATGCCCTTTTTAGTACTAATCTTTTTTCATGACCGTTCTCCTTAAGTCTAACAGATTTTTTTAGGTTAGTACTATATAACTATAAACACAATAGGTATATTATACTTTGTTTTACCCAAAATGTCAAATTACTTATTTTCTTCGCCATTTTCCTCTGTGTTTTCTTTTACTGTAGTCTCTTCTTCTATTGGAATTGCCTTTTTCACAGAAGTTGATTCGTCTACTATGGTTGCTTCTACTACTGTTTCTTTTTCTGGCTTAGGTTTTGCTACTGGTTTCGCTGATTTAACTACTTCTCCTACTTTTGCTTTCGTCTGTTCTCCAGCTGGTTCAACATAATTTATATTTTTGCTAAATGCAATTATTGGATAGAATACGTACGGCAATAACCATACTCCTATTCCAAATCCTGGTGTTTTTCCAAATGATTTAGCTAACATTATGCTGTGATAAATACTTAAACCTATTACTGCTAACCATCCTATTATTGGAACCCAGCCAACAAGGTAGATTAATAATAGCCAAGGTGAAACTCCTGCTATTTGATATAAAACGATTAGGTTATAGATTGGCACAATTGCTTCCCAACCTTCTTTTTTTGCTTTTTTAAAAACAAACCATTGTGAAACTATTGTAATTACTGTTATGGCTAAACTAATCAATCCTATAATAAGAAAAATTCCAAAAACTATGGCAAGCACGCCAGCCATATTATGTCCATTAAAATTAACCATTTGATTTGACATTGTGCCATGATTCATATTTCCTCTAGCCATTGGGTTATTATAAACATATTCCTGAAACATAAAATTCCTCCTATCTTAATATTTATTTTATTTCATTCTCTTTTGTTCTATACCATTTATACACCATTTTAGTGAAAAAGTCAAGATTTTCCAACTATTCTACCATAATTCTACCATTTTTTTCATGATTTTTTAATGTTTCAGCACAACATGATTTAATCCCCTTCTACATCTCTAAAAACAACATCATCAAAAAATTCTTTCAGTTCTATATTTAATCCTTCACATATATGTAATAAAGTCGATATTGTAGGATTATTTGTTTCTTTCAGCATGAATGTATTTAATGTTGAATATGTAATCCCTGATAACGTAGCCAGTTTATTAAGTGTAATTTTTCTTTCTTTTGCTAATTTTATTATTCTTTTTCTAACTGCATCTGCTAATAACATATATTTTACCAACTTTCTACAAATTTTTTATAATTATATCAAATTAAAAAATAAAACATATACGGTATAGTGTATAAAAAGTATTGACAAGTGCCTTTTATTATTTTATAATACATACTGTATACCGTATGCAGAAAGGATAAATATATGAATAAATACATTGAAATATCAGATTGTTTGAACGAAAGTATTATTGATTCTCTATTTTATGCAAGAGAAGACAAGCTGGCTCAAGTTACAGATTACGAAAAATCACTTGTAAAAAAAAGTACAAAAACGTATGATAATGTGCTGAAAGCAATTAATAATGTTCCAGATGGCTTTATAGAAGTAAGAGAAAATCTATTTAATACAATAGAAAAATTAACAGAAACTCTAAGAGAAGAATCTGGCTATTATAGTAAAAAATATTATTCTAGTCGGTTTTCATGACGGTGTTAATTTGCTTATTGAATGCTTACAAAAAAAACTGATTACATAAATTGAGAAATTTATTTTACAAATTGATCAATATTTCTAAATTCATATCCCATATTTTTAATTTCTTTTATACAATAATCCAAAACATCCGCATTTATTTTAGACGTGCTATGTAATAATATTACTGCACCTGGATGTATGTTGTTTAGTATCATTGACTTGGCGTAATCATCCCCTTTCGCTTGGGCACTTTCAGTATAATCATCATAAGCTAAAGACCACATGACTGAGGTATATCCTAAGCTTCTTGTAATTTCCAGTGTACGCTCACTAAACTCTCCTTTAGGTGGTCTAAAATATTTCATTTCATAACCAAATTTATCGTATATTGCGACATGCAAATCTTGAATTTCTTTTTTTATTTTATCGTCACTTAAAGTCGGCATTGAATAGTGGTTAACCGTGTGGTTTGTAATCACGATAGTGTACCATTACGAAACCATACATAATACTTGTTCAAAATTCAGATTTACTTCAATATTTTTGTCCTTATCAAAGTAAATTTTATCTATCAATTTTATAAAAACTTCCTTTGGCGGATTCTCCATTTTCAAAAACTCAGTTACTACATCTTCAATTTCTATATATGTTGTTTTCTTTGTTTCTCTTTTTGCACTTATTAACTGTGCTTCTTCCTTTTTTATCTCATCTTTTATTGAATTTACTGCCTTTTCTGTTTTCTCGTAGTATTTTTGAAAATAGTCCGCTGTAACTATATTATTTATTCTATCTTGATAAACAATGTCTAACTCTTTTTCTTTTTTATGTAAGTTTTCGTTTAGCTCAGCAATTCTGCACTCTACAACTGATTTCTTTGTCCTAGCTCGTTTTTCTGCCTCTGAATACATTGTTTCAATTTCACTTTTAGAAAAATTCACTTTATGTATTTCCTTTTCTATAGCCGTTCTTACAGCATTCATAATCAGTTTTGCATTTATTTGCTTACAATCGCAAAGTCCTATGTAATTATTTCTTTTTGAACAAATAAAGTTTGTTATTCTCCAAATATTTCCATTCTTTCGTGTTGCTTCTCTACATCTTAAAGTAGCTTTGTTTCCGCATTCTGCGCAAAATACTAATCCTTTTAAAGGGTGGTCATATTTTCTATCACGAACTCTTTTGAATCCACTTAATCGTTCTTGTGCCTTCTCCCAAATTTCTCTATCTATAATTGCCTCATGCTTGTTTTCTACCTTTATCTGGTCTTCTATTCTAAAACTCCTAACATTCTTCAACTTGTGGCTTATTGTCTCGGATTTTTTCCCTACCACAGTTCCTATATAGTATTCACTTTTTAGTATTTTCCCAACTTGATATCTTAACCAAACAAAGTTCTTGCCTTGTTTTTGTTGTTTTATAAATGTAGGAATTTGTAAATGAATGCCTGGCGGTGTTAGTCCTCTTTCATTAAAAAGATCTGCAATCTTGATAGTAGACATTCCTTTGTTGACATATAAATCAAATATTTCTTTTATGATTGGTGCTGCAACTGGGTCTAGTACTAAATGATTTTTCTTAGTCTGGTCTTTTAAGTATCCATATGGCGGTATTCCTGCTTGGTACTCCCCATTTTTTTGTTTCTCTCTTTTAACACTCTTTATTTTGGTTGATATATCTTGTGCATAGTAATCGTTAAAACTAAGTTTAAAAGTTAGAAACTGCATACCATCTGACTTTGATGTGTCTACATTATCATTAATTGCAATGTATTTAATATTGTTTTTGGGTAAAAACCTTTCAAGATAATATCCTGTATCAATATGATCTCTTCCAAACCTTGATAAATCCTTAGTTATAATGCAATCTACCTTCCCTGCCTCAATATCTTTAAGCATTCTATTGAATCCTGGTCTATCAAAATTTGTTCCTGAATATCCATCATCAATATACTCTCCCATCTCCATAAACTCTTCATTTTCTCTGATATATCTGTCAAGAATGTGCCTTTGGTTTTCAACACTTTCACTTTCTCTATCATCCCCATCTTCTCGTGATAAACGAATATATTTTGCTACTCTAAGTTTTTTATTACAGCTAGACCCGCATGGCCTCTCCCTTAGTAACAAGCTTTGATGATTCTCCAGAGAGTTTGCTCCGCTTATAACTACTTATTCCACTCATTTTACCTCCTGGCACTTCACATTTATTTATTATTAATTAGAAGCACATATCTTTCTTCTATTAATTCAGAGAGTAGCTTCTTCAAATCCTTCCCCCCATATTTTATCTTTGCTTTTGTATTGGTTTGTGTTTTGGTTTCGTCTCTGACCATAGCTTCCCTCCTTTTTGTTGTCCCCCCTTTAAATTTATTACTAATGTGAAAAATTATTACTAAATCATCAAACACGAGTTTACACGCTTATATGTGTTTGATGATTGTGTATTCAGTTTTCAATGTACGATTCACTTATTTTTGATAAGTGAATGAAGGAATCTCCTATCACTTGTTTCGACACTTGGATGCCTATTTTTAAGGTAGTGAACTAAAACTTTTTTAAAATATTTTAATTTTACAAAATACTCTCTCATATATTTCCCCATTTAGAAGCCATTTTTATTAGTGTTCTATATCATTATTACCTTCTATGTTATTATTACGAGTCACTGCTTTTTGTACTCTTTGAAGCGTATCATCACTTTCTACATAAACACTTCTAAAAAAGTCATTCGCAAAATCTTGTGAATCAGTTCTGTTTTTATCTCTATTTGTTAAATCAATTATTACACTTTTCATTGCAGTATTCATATCTCTTGCAGTTTTCTTCAGTCTTTCATCATTATATAAATTAATTCCCAATGGTTCAGCGTAAAATTCACTTCTTAAAATCGACCCCATAAAATCATTTGCAATATTGGGATGTCTATAACTTTTAGATTTAAGATATTCTACATAACTTAATCCAGATATTTTCAAATTATCTATTGCATGTTCCAATAATTTGTGCCCCGGATAATTAAGCTGAACAATTAAGCATATTTTCTAAAATTACGAAATCCCTTTTACTTCTTTCACCAGTTAAAACTCGCTTTAATTCCTCTCGAGCATCGGATAAATCCGTATAACTTCTTGCACCATAATACTGTGCAGACCTAGATAAATATTCATTATCTGAAAGTCTTGTTACATATTTTTCTATTCCATGTACATCTTGTAACGAGAAAATACCCATTACATCAAACTCACTTAATTTGATTTTTTCCATAATATAAATATCTCCTACTCACTTCTTAAAAAATCTTTTAAACAGTTTAACTGAAATTCAAACTCACATCGTGCAAAAACAGTATTCTCTGTCTTTATTTCACCAATAGAATGCAATATGTATTTATCACAATTCTTCAAAACTTGTCTATATAAAGGGTTTTGTATTGCTGAAATATATAATTCATCAATTATGTCATAATATTCTTCGCCATTTCTATTTATTGGTTCTCCTTGCCAGTATATTTCACCAGTTGTTTTCCAATCATAATCACTAGCAACCTTTATATTATTTGAATCTAAACCACTATATTTAAATACATATTTTTGTATGTTTTTATCTTTAAATTTAATTCCTTGAAAAAAAGTTTCTATACTATTTAACTTTTGACCTCTAAATACAAATTCATATGGGAATAAATTTGATAGCACTTTAGAAAATGGTCCTTTTATTTTGTAACCAACATTTATCCAGTTATCACAAATTCCAATTTCTTTTCCTTCATCGTCTAATAAAGTCATATTATCGCAATATAACTTACCATTTATTTCTTCTATGTTTTTTGGGTTAAATATGTAGTTCTTTTTAAACTTTCGAAATGCTTCTAATTCTTTACTTATTGTGTTTTCTATATTAATATCCATTCTTTCAAAACCCCCTCTATTATAGACAATATCAGCTATATAACCTTTTATTATAGTATGACTTTTTGCTTTTATTCTTAAATCTGGAGAAATAACAGAACTATAATTCATATTTTTTACATACTTTTCCGTGTATATGAAAATCAATTTTCATGATGAACTCCTCCTACTATCTTATTCTAACATTTTTAATATCTCATAGTAATTATCATCTTTTGCTACATAAGTACTATCCTCATAAACTTTTTTAAAATAATCTAATGCATTATACATAACACCTGGATTATCTGCATGAATCCAATCATCTGTTATATTTTTGTCTGCTCCTTTTTCAAGTAGAAACTTAATAAAGTCTGTATTTGGTTTAACCGAATTACATGCTTTAATCAATGCTGTTTCTCCGTTTGAATTTTGTGCATTTATATCTACACCTTTTTCCAATAAAATATTGGCTAATTCAATAAATTCATCTGATGTTGCAATACTTGAACTCGCATTATCAGCAAGTAAGATTAAAGTAGTAGCATTCTCATCAACAATACCATTTTTACTTTTCACTTTTACATCTGCTCCATAGTCTATTAATAATTTTGCTCTAGCAATATAATTATTGGATTCTTCATTTGTATCCCACTCAAGCCCAATAAGTAAAAGCGAATTGCCATTTTTATCTACTGTGTTTGGATTTGCTCCAGCATCCAAAAGTTTTTTTATTGCTTCCATGTTACCTTTTGCATATGCAACTCCTAAAGGAGTGTCTTGATTTCCAAAATATGTTATATCTACGTTTGGATTTGCTCCATTTGAGAGTAAAGTGTCTAATTTGCTCATATCATTCTGTTCTATGCTGTATGCTAATTCTCCCATAGCTTCTCTATCCACTTTATTTTGATGTATGGTGCTTATTGTTCCCCAAACTAATAATACTGTAATCGGAATCATTAAGACAGAGCCAATTATAATAGTAACAATAGCAGGAATGCTTTTTTTCTTTTTCTTTATTAAAGAACGGATATTTATAATTATTCCTGTAATTAGAGTAATTAATCCTATGGCTCCCACCACAGCCAAAACTAAAAGGATCAAGAAAAGTCCTTGCAATAATAATACACTTATTCCGCCCATTATATCTCCTTTATCTTAAAACTTACTACTTGATATACTAAAGAACCTATTAAAAGAGTCTGTTATTTTATTTATTACTATATTCTTTTTTCTTGTCGCATCATTTTAGGCGAAAACAACGAGATTTCTTGTGCTTTGCTCATTATCACAACTTTTCTCCTTCTTTTTTATATTTATATCATAAAAAGCGACTTTTTTCTAGTATTTTTACAAAAATAGTATCTTCTCCATCTACATGTTAGGTGTTTCTTTAACATTACTATAATAGCTTTTCTTAAATCCATTTCTGTAATTTTTGCTCCATCTTTTCTTGTAATATTTTCATTATTTAATCTATACAAAATCTTCTTATACGAAAGAAATATTTTATCGGATCCTTCATCAATAATTGGCATTATATTTTCATCTCCTTTTCAAAAATTCTTCTCTCAGCGAGCAAATGGGTTTTATGGAGTTATCCCTAAACAGGGGGGTCTAAAGACTATGCTGGCTAATCGGAAGTACCAAGTATGACCTACCCGATTCGAGCAAAATTTCATTTTGCTACATATCAATTTTTCGTTCCGAAAATTGATATGTTTTCCGCATAAAAAAACTCTAGTTCTTCACTAAAGTTTCTTTACTTTTTTAATATTTTCGCTACTATTTTATTTGAAACTCTTTATTCCTTTAATGTTACTTTTCTATTATTTCCCAATACCCCGTCCTTTTTGACCCTTTTCGTTCTAAAAATCTTTTATCTTTTAAAGCATCAATATTTCTTTTTACTGTGCTCAATGAAACGTTTAATATATCACTCATTTCCTCTTTTTTAATCTTTGAATTTTGTTGTATCAATTTTAAGATCCTATCTTCTATTTCTGTCAAGTTTAAAGGTTCATTTAAAAGCTCATTTAAAGGTTCATTTAAAAGCTCATTATTTTTAATTTTTATTAATTTTTTCAGTTCCTCATTGTTATAATTCATATTCTTAAAAATAACTACAAATGTTGTAGGATCCGAATAAACTTGAAGATTTTTCGCATCTTTTACACTATCAAGCATTTTTTGAAATCCACTTCCTCTTTGCTCCATATAGTCTAATCTTTCAAACATATCTGCAAGAACTGGATTCCTTCTAACTGATGGTACCCTGCATAAATCTCTTTCTTGTATTACTGAACCATCAAACATTCCTCCTGGAGAATATATTTCTAATCTATCGTCAAAAATATCAATGTGTATTTCTGAGCCTATTATGTTATATTGCCTATGAATTAATCCGATTAGTTATAGCTTCTAAAACCGCATCATCATTATACTCTGGATAATTAATTCTTCCATTTGGTGTTTTTCTCCATGCTGTCTTACTATGTTTTCTTACAAAATCAAAAGAACTTTGTCTAAGATAAATTAAATTTCCTTTATACTTCACATCATCAACTGCATCCACTACTCCGAGATGCTTTATTTAATCCATTCCATCTAGTACAAACTACTTTTGATTGATATAAATCGCATTGATCTGAGAATAATATACCTGCGTATGTTAATCTCCCATCATCAGTTGCTAGTCCAAAGGAAACTATATCTTTTTCTTCATTAAAGTCCTTACGTGTCTCTTGCTTATAGGTAGCTCTAAGCAACGAAAAGCTCACATCTTTTACCTTTTTATCCGTAACCATTGCATCAAATGTTTGTCTTCTGCCTTTTAAAATTAGTTCATGTAAAATATGGTCTGCCACTTGGACGCTTTCATTACCCATGCGAATATATGCTGTTCGAGTTCCCTCATTTATATAATAATAAGGCGTTTCTGAACCACTATCTACTGATACTTTAATTATATTATTATTTCCTTCTTGAATAATACTTATTATAAAATTTACCATAGGTGTAATTTTAATTTTTATTAATTCACTAATTTTATCTATTTCACTTTGTGGATTTTCTATTCCAATTGCTTCATGTGTCTCATCGTCAATTCCAAAGTATAAACTTCCACCTATTCCGATTTGCGAATGCCGATATTGATTTTAACCAACTTTTTGGTTTTGCAACTTCAAGATTAGATTTAAAATCCGCATTTGTTGTCTCTGCTATAAACCTATTACTCATTAATATCTCTCCTTCAACCATCTTAATCTATAACTTTATAAGTATTATATCAATAAAAACTAAAATTTTCCACACAATTTACTAAAATAAATTTATTTACATAATTTATATTGATTTTTTCATGTTTCTATATTATAATAACCTTAATTTAAATTCATAAATTTTTTTATTCTATCTTAATATTTTAATTCTGGAGGTAACTTATGCAACTAGACTTTTTCAATTCTATTGGTAATAAGCTAAACGACAGCTTACACAATCTAGACAAATCAATTCATTCAAATATCAAAGATACTTTTATTGATAATTTTATTCATGAATTACAAAATTATCTCAACAAATCTGATGCCCTACACCAATTAAGCAAACTTCCCCAAAATACTAAACTTGAAATCAATGAAATTGAGGATAAGTACGTTTCCTGTTATGAACCAAACACTTTTGATAAATATGATATTCCAAAAGAGCTAGTAGATTTTAGTTCTAAGCAGCAAGGCTATTTTTCTTTACAATTACAAAATGATGGTCTATATCACTATGTTTCAAAAGATTAATTATATTTCTCCACGTTCTTTTAAAAAATCCAAATAATCTTGTTCATCAAAATTTTTTAACTTTTCTCGTCTTTCTTTTGTATAATCGCCTTCTCCATTACTGTACATTTGCATAAATTTTATTAAACCAACTGGACCAACTGTATCTCTTATTGCTTTTAAAGCCTTTTGCCTTATATCTTCTAAATCTTTTACAGTTATTGCATTATTCATCTATACCATCTCCTATAATTAATTCCACGTGATATACATTCACATTAAGTATTATACCAATAAAATCTAAATATTTCCACACAATTTAATAAAATTTTCGTCAATCTTATCCTTCTCTTCTTTTTAAATGCCTTCACAGCTGTTGTTTTTGATAAGCATAACTTCTTACGAGCCTCATCTCTTGTAAATATTATATATATCATTCCTTTTCAATATTTTTTGTATCACTTTTTACAAAAATTTCACGTTTTCGATACCACTTTCGATACAAATCTTCACGTTTTTGGCACCACTTTTAAATAAATTGTACTTTTTTGATATAATTCGTGGCAATTATTTGATACTTTTCGTGGTAATTAAATAATCAACTTACGACAATATTTTTTTGCTTTTCAGACAACTTGTCCCATTATGTACACGAAGGTGCTAACTAATCCAAACAAAAAAACTCTAGTTTTTCAACTAAAGTAAATTTCTCGAAATAGGCTACCCATCTATGTTTCATTAATCTTAACTTGCGTACATTATCGCTCTAACTAAATGGTTTCCAACAATATGCCCCTCATCTAGCATCCTCTTAACTAATTCTGGTTTACTATCTAAAAAATATGCTGTAATAAAAAAAGTGGCTTTCACATTATTCGCTTTTAAAACATCTAATATTTTAGGTGTATAACCAGCCTCATAACCCGCATCAAAGGTTAAATACACTATTTTATCATTAGGGTTTCCCATAGCTATCCCATCATATTTTTCAATAATTTGCTCGTACTTGCCTAAACTTGGCTGTGCATGATTTTTTCCTCGACTAACTCCCCACCCCATTTTTTTATTACTTAAAACTCCGCCTGAAACTGCTACTGCTATATTATTTCCAAATTTAACTATAGTATATACTAATGCAGTTACAACAATCACCAATATTACTAATACAATCAAGACATTTTTTAATCTAATCATATTTCCTCCTTGATTATATATATTATATTAAGGAGGCTTATTATGACTAAAAAGGTTAAATTGGCAATAGTTGGTGCAACAGGGCTGGTTGGCAGAACCATTTTAAAAGTATTAGAAGAAAAAAACTTACCTGTTGAAAAATATGTTTTTTTTGCTTCGGCCAAATCAGCTGGTAAAGAAATTAAATTTTTAAATCAAAAATACATAGTTCAAAAATTAACTGAAACCTCATTTGATGAAGGCTTTGACATTGCTATTTTTTCAGCAGGTTCAGAAACTGCAAAAATTTTTGTGCCATATGCCACCAAAAACAAATGTATTATAATCGACAACAGCAGTTGTTTCAGACAAGATGAAACCGTTCCATTGGTGATTCCAGAAGTAAATCCAAATGATGCAAAAACACACAAATACATAATTTCAAACCCTAACTGCTCAACTATACAATGTGTAGTTGCTTTAAAACCATTAGATGAAAAATATTCTATAAAAAGAATTGTATATTCTACATATCAAGCTGTTTCTGGAGCAGGACAAAAAGGCATTGACGATTTAATTAACACATCTGAAAATAGACCCCCTATTAAGTTTGCACATCCAATTTTTAATAACTGTCTACCACATATAGATAGTTTTTTAGAAAATGGTTATTCAAAGGAAGAAATGAAAATGATAAATGAAACTCGAAAAATATTGCATAAACCAAATTTACCTATAACAGCCACTACCGTGAGAGTTCCAGTTATGAATTCACATAGTATAGCAATAAATGTGGAATTTGAAAAGCAAGTAAATCTAGAAGAAGCTGTAAATTTATTGAAAAACTACCCAGGAGTTATTGTAATGGACGATATAAAAAACAATATTTACCCACTAGCAACATTAGCAAACAATAAAAATGAAGTTTTTGTTGGCAGAATTAGAATAGATGAAAGCGTTTATTCTGGATTAAATTTATGGGTAGTTGCAGATAACTTAAGAAAAGGTGCTGCAACTAATGCTGTACAAATACTGGAATTATTGATGAAACACTAAACTCACAGCAACGCAGACTGTTTTGTATTACCACGAGCAGGCAATTTATGTAAAAACTGTTTAGTAATATTACATTTTCATGACAAATTGGTTAATCCTTTGAATTTCATCATGCTATATGTTATACTGAAGATAGTGATATTTAATACGAAAGAGGTTTTAAAGAAAATGATTAATGATAAAGAATTTTTACATATAATAAAAGATTTAACAGAAAACTGTAAAGTACAAGAATTAAAAAATTATAGGCAACATTATAATACATCTCGTTTCGCACATTGTTTGCAAGTATCATATATAAGTTACTTAATTTGTAAAAAACTTAAGTTGGATTATAAAGCCGCCGCACGTTCTGGCATGTTACATGATTTATTTTTATATGACTGGCGTAAAAAAAGTAATGAAAGACAACCGTATCACGGTTTTAGCCATCCAAGAACAGCATTAGAAAATTCATTAGAAGTTACAAATTTATCAATAAAAGAACAAGATATTATTGTGAAACATATGTGGCCCCTAACTGTTATATTGCCTAAATATAAAGAGAGTTACATAGTTTGTTTCGTTGACAAATATTGTACTTTGGCTGAAACATTTAGGTATTACAAAACTAAAAATAAAGTTAGATTACTTTCAAAGGCTATACAATAATTATATACTATACCAGTTAGATGTATAAATCGTCTATTCCTGTATATACCATTGCACCTTCTTTTATTAATTGATTGGTTCCAGTGGACTTTGGGCTCAATACATTTCCTGGAACAGCATATACTTCCTTACAATATTCTAATGCATAATCAACAGTGGTAAATGTGCCACTTTTTTTCTTTGCTTCTACAACAATTACTCCCTTGGATAATGCCGCAATAATACTATTCCTTCTTATGAAAAATGTTGGTTTAGCAACAATATCTGGTGCATATTCAGAAATTAGTAATCCACCATTATCTACAATTTGTTTAGCAAGTTTACTATTTTCCGATGGATAAATATTATTGAACCCTGAACCTAAAACTGCAATTGTATTGCCATACATTGATTCTTCTGTTTGTGTCAATTTGTTTTTGTATGCAGCATTTAGTGCTCCAACATGAGCATATGTATCTATGCCTTTCGCTAATCCACTTATTACTACATAATTATTCTTTACTAATTCCGCTGCTGTTGACATTGCAACCTTAGTTCCATAAAGACTGCAATCTCTTGTGCCTATTACTGCATACGCTGGCTTGTTTAATAAATTTATATCACCTATGCAATATATTTTTTCTGGCTTTTGTTGCATGATTGAAAACGCTTCTGGATATGATTTATCATGTTGTTTTAATACTATTAATTTGTTCATCTGAAAAATTTCCTCCTTTTCCTGCATAATTTATATATTTGATTTTCCTATAACGTAATAAAAGAGGGTGTCCTGCAATGTCATTCTGAGTCTTTCTACGAAGATTTTACTTGCGAAGAATCTCACGAAATATGAGATCCTTCATAGCAAGGCTTTGTAAGAAGTGGTTCAGGATGACAATTC
>Ga0123354_10002361_pt1 | contig 24799 bp, 18 predicted proteins | sample TergutLab28metaG_2_FD_97872 | JGI IMG/M metagenome (GOLD analysis project Ga0123354, IMG submission 97872) | Labiotermes labralis P4 segment gut microbial communities from Petit-Saut dam, French Guiana - Lab288 P4 | ecosystem: Host-associated > Arthropoda: Insects > Digestive system > Gut ...
CGGTTTGGTATTCTACAATTCGGAAACCATTGCTGATATTCAGCTACGGCAAGAACTGAGTTACCGTCACAAAACCCATACACATAAATCATATCTGCATACTCTTCAAATGAAAATGTAAATAGCATCGTGAACGTAACAGACGCACCGAGATGAGAACTGTTCTGAACACCAGTAGCCGGCACACTGTAGCCGTCACCGGCCATACCAACCCACCCCGCCTTTCCCCGCACGCCTTAGGTACCACCCAAGTGTCGAGATAACGGGAACGCCTTGTGTGTAGCTGGCTAAAAATAGCGACCCGCCAGCTGATAGACGCTGTTCACACGAGGGCGTGTACGGGAATTAAAAAAGTCATAACTCCATAACCATCCAAAATCGGACACGTTTATATGAACTTTTTTGATCACAAAGACCTAGGAAATCACCTCCTGCAGTTATGCCCTAAAGTCGTGAAACACCCTGTATAATGTGTGTAATTTTGTTGAATAAGTGTTGCTGATGTTGAGCTTCAAGTGTGTGTAAACTGTTTTTCCCCTAAATGTGCCTGCTAAAATATTAGTTCTTGTTACGGTCTGATGCATCTTACAATGTGTAAAATATGGTGTTTAGTAGCTGGCATGCTGGCACATCCCAGGTGACTTTGCATCTTCATGTAATTTTTTCTTATTGAAGTTTGCTTAGCTTTGACTTGACATTATGAGCAGAGTGATTATTTAATTAAATACCTTAAGTAATTGTTAAGTGTTCACAGTGAAATGGCAGCAGTGTTTGGCTCATGTGCTCTAAATTTGTCTTTATGAGACCTTGACTAATAAATTGTTAGACTTGTAGGGATATACGTACTTACTCTCTGATTTTTGAGACATCTTTCTTTCACTTTGCATTTTAAAAGTTATGGTTATATGGTATAAGTGGGTATACATTTGTAATGTTCTGATATTCTTTTGCAGCTCACAGCTGGAAGGGTCATTAGGAATTCAAATTGAGGGTGAGAGCAGACAGGATCTCTCAATTGACCGAAACTCTGATCCATTATTAGAAACCAAATTGAAGGAGGCTGCAAACAAGGAACTTAAGGAGTTAAATGAAGAGAAAAGGAAGTCAGCACGTAGAAAAGAGTGAGTTTTCATGGAATTGAATGATAGTATATCATTTTCATTGTTCGTGTGATTAAATGAAGAAGAATGAGATGGGCTGGCCATGTAGCATGTATGGGGGCGAGGGGAGGCATATACAGGGTTTTGGTGGGGAAACCTGAGGGAAAGAGACCACTTGGAATACCCAGGCATAGATGGGAGGATAATATTAATATGGGTCTTCAGGAAATGGGATTTGGGGGCATGGACTGGATTGAGCTGGCTCATGGTAGGGACAGGTGGTGGGCACGTGTGAATGCAGTAATGAACCTTCAGGTACCATAAAATGTGGTGAATTTCTTGACTAGCTGGGAATTGGGTAGCTTCTCAAGAAGGACTCTGCTACATTGAGTAAGTAAGTAAGTAAAGTAAGTAAGGAAATACGTAAGTAAGTAAGTAAGTAAGTATATCAGTTGCAGAACTGGGGGAGTGTTATGTGAGGCACATGGGGGGGGATCAGTGACAGCAGGGTTCAGGAACAATCTTGATCTGTTTTAATCTCCTGTTACTGATATTACTGCCTGAGACAAAATTGGTCGAGGTGAGTTTTTCTAAATAGGAAACTGTAATTGGCAATACTTCATAGAAAGTGTGGTGCTGTACATAGTACGGAGTTTGGCAGAAGAGGTAACAGCGTTATTCCAACCAGGACCATAAAATTAATTGAAATGAGAATTTATCTGAAGATAAATTACCTTGTGGATATGAACTTGCAAGAGAAGTCTTTACCTTGCTCTTTCGCCATTATCAGGGCATTGTGACAGGTCTCTTCTGGCTTGTAATATATTGTATGTATTGGAAAAGATAAAGGTAAAGCAGTCCCATTACAGGCCCGGAGTGGCCCAGAGGGTTCCAGGAAGTTAAGGTTCCCAGATTTCATGACAACGGCACAGGGTGGTGGTAAGGTTGTCAGCCTCACGCACCGGCCGACTTTACACCCAGGAAATGCTCCAGGTACTCATTTCTGTTAGAGACTGAGTCAACCCCAGGGCCATAGTGCAATCGGAAGGATTATATCAATGAAAAAATCCAATGACACCATCTGGGATTGAACCAGCGACCTTCCGATTTGTAGCACAGCACCTTAACCACTGAGATACCTCAGTTCCCTATTGTATGTATTGAGGACTTTGAAATCATCAGGTTTTTGTGAGTGTAAACGCTGCAAAAAGAGGTTGATTGAGGTGTAACTTTGTCTTTTTGTTTAGGTTCATTATGGCTGAACTATTACAAACAGAACGGACATATGTCAAGGACCTGGAGACATGTATAAAATTCTTCTTGGATGAAATGCGTTCAGGTGGAACAAGTATACCGCCACCTCTACAAGGGAAGGAGGATGTCATATTTGGTAACATGGAGGAGATACATGACTTTCATAATGATGTATTTCTCCGGGAGCTGGAGAAGTATGAAACCATGCCTGAGGATGTCGGTCATTGTTTTGTAACATGGGTAAGCATGAACATATTTGTTGAAGCATGTGATTGTTAATCATGATTTGCACATATATGTTATGACTATTTAGTCATTTGGTCTTTTAACACCAGAAATAATTTTATGATCAATATGTGACTTTTACACATGCACTCTTATGAGGAGTGTTTATGAGAATAGAGAGAGGAATGGAGATGACCCTCCATGGTGGAAGTATCAGTCAATGATGGTGTAGACGAGTAATGGACAAAAGCTGGTCAATGTGTCAGGTGTGGCCAAACAGCATTTTTGGACTAACTTGCATCAGCATATTAACATTAATAAAGCATATTAGATTCTTGTGTTTTGTGTGTACACCTGCTTTATATATATATAGTTTGATGAGGCCTGTATTACAGTATTAAGGAAGAGAATATTTCTGAACTTTCCTTGTAGCTGAGTATGAACATTTCATAACTAATTATATTATGTACCCTTAAATTTCTTCTATGTAAAAATGGGATAAGGTAGTTCAACATCACAATTTTACATTCATAAAGATACATGGTTTTTTAATCTTACTAAGATGGCCCACTGACCAAAATAATTGTCCACCTATTATGTAGGTACTGCTGGTATAGTTATGGTGGTTTGATGACTGTGTAGTGCTGTACAAAATCTGTTATGTTAAAGTAATACAGGCCTTTTGTTTTTTAACTGAATTTTTTTTAGAAGTACCTTCTTGCAGTACTCTAAAATAAGTTTACCCCAAAATTTGCCTGCATTCACTCTTCCATAGGAGAATGAAAATTTCTATACAGTTACATTAATGTGATATTTACCCTAGTCAAAAGTCGGGAGATTCCTGTATCAGAAAAGGAAAATGGTCTTCTTTAGGCATGTTTGTGATGTTGCAAAAGGCAGCTGTTTTGAGTAACCTTGTTATGTCTGTCTGTCTGTCCCCATGGGACATCTCAGTTCCCACTGGATGGATTTTTGTGAAGTTTTATGTTAGAGTCTTACTAAAATCCATCAAGAAAAGTCAAGTTTGGTTAAAACGGGGCAAAACAATTGGCACTTCATAGTTATGTTTTGTTGAACATAGGAAGATACAACAGACTGCACTTTCCTGTATTTGTTTGACTTGTCACTAAAATGCAGAGAATATTTTCCAGTAGTGGACTTATGCCATAGACCGGATAATGTTTGTCCTCCATATCAACCATTGATGTTGCCCACTTAGCAATGCTCAGTTCAGTGATAAAAAATACTGTCTGTATCAGCTGTTTTGGGAAACACATTTTAGTACAATGTCTTCAAAACCATTATTGTATGTTATGTCTTTTATGCTCATGTGGACCACAGGGCCAGTTTGGATGTTTTTGGAAAAGACAGAAATATTTTGTCCCTGCCAGGAAATGAACAGAATTAGTTTCATGCGAGTGAAACTAGTGTGTAATCATCTGCAGTTTTAGTATGTCCAGCAATGTTCATTTAAATGTCAAATTGGTCATACCAAATGTATATTGTAGCCTGATGATGACCGAAGTGGTCAAAATAGTGAGCTAAATTATAAGCTATAATCTTGTACAACAATGATTGTCAAGATGGAGTAGAAAATTGTGTAGTCAGAAATCCACATGATATGAAAATATGAAAAATCACGTGTTTTACTTATTGTACTCATTTGTTTACTTGTTGCCTTCGGAACTGTACACACAGACCACAAGGTCATCTTTGCTTCAAGTGAATTCATATAACATGGTAAAAGAAATTAGCTGTACTACTGTGTCTTATGACTTTAGTAATCTTGATATAGTGTCAGTTTAATTGTTATATTTATGCAGGCACAGAAGTTCGACATGTATGTAAAATATTGCAAAAACAAGCCTGAGTCAAACTCATTACTAGTGCAACATGGAGGTTCCTTTTTTGAGGAGCTTCAGAAGAAGCACAAGGTTGAGCACCCTATTGCGGCATATCTCATCAAACCTGTCCAACGCATCACTAAATATCAGCTGTTGCTCAAAGACCTTCAGTCCTGCTGTGAAGAGGGACAGGGGGAGATAAAGGTGAGTTATTGGCATTTATTTATTTCCTTTAACTAATATCTGCATTGTGAATAATGGTACCAATATAATGTTTGGAATATTTTGCTGTCCATTCTGTACTTCAAGATTGTTACAACTGGGCAAGTCATATGGAATCTAGTTAATAAATGAGAAAGATAGGACAAATGTACTTCTTGAGTGGTGCTAAAAGTCAAGTATATACGAGTTACTGATGTATCTAGCAGGGTATTGAGAGGAAAAGGACATCACTTTCAGTGACACATTTAATATATATTGTGTCAACTTGACAAAATAGCAAGTTTTCTTTAGATATTGTGTAAGACATTGCACATGAATCTTGTGATTCTCTGTAACTTTTATACAGGACATTTTTCATTAAGGTTAATGTTGGCATGTGCCCTTTAATTCGTGTAGGCCTTTAACCAGTATCTTCTGATTAACTCTTTTCATGGATATTTCAATTTCTGTAAGACCTTCGAATTTGCTTCGGTTGCTGTTTCTAATTATTTATGCAGGTGCTTATTTCATGCATTCAGTCCTCTAACCCCTAACCACACATTTTTGAACAGCAGAGATACTTGGCATCAAACTTTCCTTGCTGCTACTGCTGTAATATGTCTCATGGGCATTTTGAAAGCATTTCATTGTGCAATAAGGATACTTATATTTAGCTGAAGTCCATTTAAGTCACAGGTGCTAGGGTAAGATGATAAGATCCAACTGTAAAGGGGATGGAATTCATATGTTACTACTCTTATACCATAACACTGAAAACAGTTGAACGATTCTAGACGATATATATTTAAATTCTATCAAGTACTTAGGTAAATTGGATTTTAAAGTACGAATGAAGAAGGAGAATGAAATTTAGATAAGTAGGTTTTGAGTATTGTATATAAGATTTCACCAAAGTCTGTCAAATGTTGTATACAGACAAACAAAGTTTAAAGTAAGCCCTGAAGTAAATTGCCAATTTAAGTAAATAAAGACAAGTGAAAGTTTTATATGGGAATACTTCTGTAATTATAACAGTTCCATGTGTGTGGTTTAGTCAGAATCTGTCCAAGGATTCAGAAGATACATGTGAAGATTGAATTAGGCTTTTGAGTGAAGTGGCTCTTAAAAGGTATAGAGTGAGTGAAGTTTGCAGCACATTGTAATACACTTGTCTGTAACTTGAGAGCAGCATGTCTATGCTGAGGTGTTCAGCAGTGGAATTTCTTAGTATTCTTCATCACCTTGTGAAGAAAATAAAACTGGTTTTTGAAATGTTGTGTGGAAAATTTGAAATGATCGACTGTGTTTAAGTTGTTAAAAAGGTTGTTTTACATTATCACCAGAAGCCATTAGGGTGTTGTTAGTAGTTCATTACTTATTATTCTGGAATAAATATGGACATATGTGTGTATTTTAATACAGATACTCACAGTGTTATTTTACATTTTCTTGTTAAGACCCTATGAAGCTTGTATGGTTTTAAAGATTTGTTATTATACAAGCTCTCAAATGTAGGACAACGCTTAAAAAGTATTTTACAGTGCTCTGTGTTCTGAACTTGACCTATTCATTATTCATAATTCTGGTGCTTGTCAAAGTAACACTGTTGAGTTCTGAGGTTTCTACAGCAGTGTGGTTGAGGATTCCAGTCTTCTTGGGATGTGATGCTGCATCACTAGGTAAGTGATGTGTGATGTTTTGAAGGAATACCAGGAACAACTTACCCAGCCTTGGAGCTACATGTCCCAGAGGAACAGAATCAACAATAACTCTTGGAATACAATATACCACTTGTTTGTACCCATCATCATGCTGTGTATTACATAGTGATTTAAGAAATTTACGTTGAGGTGACCCACTGTATATTAATTTGCATAATTTCTTTTTTGAACAATGAAAGCATATGAGAACTGCACTGTTCTGGGTTATTACACTCTGAGCACTGTTAATTTCTTACCAACATTTTGGGACAACCTATCAGTCCCATCTTGAGGGGTCAAGAATCCCAAGAGACCAATAGGTTGTCCTGAAATGTCAGTAAGAAATTACCACTACTCGCTGCATAGTAACCCAGAAGAGTGCAGTTCTCATCTACTTCATGGCAGAAGCCTGAAATCATGCAGTGAAAGCATATGGTTATTTGGTCACTCACAGATTTGTGCAGTTTCAGTAAGCATCATCTTATAAGCCCATTTTGATTTTGAAAAATTGCCTAAAAGTCAACTACATGATAATAAGTTCCCAGAAATTTAGCACAGCCAGTAAAAATGGTTTATGTGGCAATACTCTTTGTTTTGCAGGATGGTCTGGAGGTGATGTTAAATGTACCAAAGAAAGCAAATGATGCAATGCATCTTTCACTGTTAGATGGCTGTGATGTAACCCTGGATAAACTGGGAGAGGTTATCCTGCAGGATACATTCCATGTATGGGACCCCAAACAGATAATTCGAAAGGGCCGTGAGCGACATATCTTCCTCTTTGAACTGTATCTTTTGTTCAGTAAAGAGGTCAAAGATTCAAGTGGCAAAGCCAAGTACCTGTACAAGAACAAACTCATGGTGAGTATATTACAGACGGCACATTTGTGTATGCGTTGCAGTTAGGGAAGTCCTACAAGTCATCTTTAGGCAGAAGATTTGATTCTGTCATTGTCACCTTCATCCATTTTTTAATAGTCAAATCAGATTGTTTGATCATAACTTCTCAAGTAAAAACCCATTTACATGAAATAATTGTTTCCTCTTGCATATACATACAGGTTTATTTAGTTCTTCATGTAAAGCATTGGTCCCATTTGCCTAATACACCCCAGATTCTCATGCATGTATTCTATTGAAATTTACTTATATCAGATCTCATTAGTGAGTGTTCAGGAGTTGTAGGATGCTCTACATGAGCATGGAAATTATCTCTTCAAGGTGGCTGAAATTTTAAGTAAATGAATGGCCATACATGTGAAGCTATTACATGCGCTATCTTTGTACATGTGTGAAATGCATAATACTGCCATACAAGGGGCTACCCAAAAGTTCCGAGAATTTGCTCGTAATAACATGAATAATTACTTTAAGTCCTAATTTCCACCGTCACCTTTGAAGTAGTCACCTTGGGCTCATATACAACAATCCCAGCGATTTTGCAATTTTTGGAAGCACTCACTGAAGTCTGCCGGCATTAGTGTGTTTAGTACCTGTTGCGATTCTGCTTGGATCTCTTCAGTGGATACGAAACGCCATCCTTTCAACTGGAGTTTCATTTTTGGGAACACATAGAAATCGCAGGGGGCCAGGTGAAGTGAGTAGGCAGGGTGGGGAACAGTGGTCATATTATTTTTTGTCAGGAATTCCCTCACAACGAGCGAGGTGTGTGTAGGCACATTGTCATGGTGCAACAACCAGTCTCCCATCTTCCACATCTGTGGCCGTTTGCACCTCACATTTTCCCTCGGTCGTCTCAAAATCTCGCAGTAATAATTTCCATTGACAGTCTGACCAGGTGGAACAAACTCCTTATGCCCAATTCCTTGAATGTCAAAAAAAAAAATGATCGGCAGTGACTTGATGTTGCTGCGACTTGGCGTGCTTTTTTCGGTCATGAAGAGGACAGCATCTTCCATTGCAAAGACTGCTGCTTTGTTTCTGGGTCATAATTGTACAGTCATGATTCATCACCAGTTATGACCCTGGACAGGAAGTTAGGATCATGTCTAACTGCTTTTTGCAGCTCGGTGCACACCTGAACCTGATGATCTCGTTGGTCATTGTTCAGATGAACAAACTTTGCTGCAATTCATTTCATGTTCAGTTCATCTGCTAGAATGCGTTGACATGACCCATACGACAGTCCAGTGTTATTACAAACATCGTGGATAGTCTGTCTTCTGTCTTCTAGGATAACTTCACGCACTTTCACAATCATTTCCGGAGTTGTGCATGTGGACAGTCAACAAGAATGTTTACAATCTTCCACATATTCCCGGCCATCTTTGGAACACTTAAACCACTCAAATGTTCTTGCTTGGTTTAAAGCTAGCTCACCAAAGGCTTTCAGCTGCAGTTTTATTGAGCTGGAAGCAAAATTTAATGCAAATTCTTCGTTCCTTAACATCTGCCATTTCGATATTAGCAGACACATGTGAAAACAGTGTAAAGAAAACAGCCAAAACTCGGAAACACATGCACTTATAAAGACGCAAGTTGGCTGATTAACGGTTGAAAGCTACAGCAAGAGGGACCTAGTGGCACAAGTTTGTAGTGCTAATGGTTTGCGCAGTATATTCAAATTATCGGAAATTTTGGGTAGTAGCTCGTATGTGCCAGTACATGGGTAATACTTGTATATAGCTCACTCCCATATTTTTTGTTACAAAATTTTTCTTTAAACTATATGCAGAACTATGTACTAAGCTCTGTTTCAAACCACCCATTATTTTCCATTGAGCGTATTATGTCACTTATGTACTTCTTGCACATTTGACTTTTGTACTCACAATGCAGTTTGTTGCTAGGTGATCATACTGTCATTTTAAAATTTAGTTCTCGAAACATGATAATCATGTCCAGAAACACATGGAAAATTTATCTGGTCCTCATGGATGTAAGGAACTAGATATTTTAAGAAATATTTGGCTGTGGGACAAACAGCAAGTAGAAAGTTTGACATAATTGAAAATGTGTTAAGGGAGTTGAGTTATTGTTGTGGAGCAGAAATGTTTAGATTTTCCTTCTCTAATTTCTGTTCAAAAAATTATTTCCAGAGGGTTTAAATATTTTTAATTAAATTCACTGGGTGTGTCATCCACAAAATGCATGGACTGACCCTGCATGGGGCTGGATCATTGTTGAGAATGTTGCAGTCTCTGAACCAGCCAAAGAATTCCTCAACATTTTATGCAGCCCTAAGCTTCAGTACCATGTTCACAAGGTTTTCACCTCATCCTGTCCTGTGCCAAGATGAATCCAGTACACACTGTATACCATTTTTTTTATAGATTCATTTTAATATTGTCCCTTCATCTATGCCTATGTCTCCAAAGTGGTCTCTTCACATTAGGTGTTTTGAGTAACTGTCAGGTAGTCTTAAATTCTTAAATTTGAACAATATGAAGCCAAAATAGTACTACATTTCCAGACACAGATTTCAAAAGAAGCTTTTGCAAGTAAGATTGTAGCTAGGTCTTTTTACACTAAGGAGACATCTTATGTTTCTGTCTGTTGTGGCTTTGATGAGGATATTTTAGGATATTAGTGTGATGTTTTACTATATGCTTGTATTAAAATCAAATGTTCAAACAAATTCCAACATTATAGTTAATTACAGTTGCATTTCCCTAATGTAATCTTTTAGAACTATGCCTCTAAACGTTTTCCTGTATGTCAGATCTGAATGCCTGTATATTAAACATTACTGAAGTTCTTTGTGCCATATACTTATGCTTTACATTGTGGATAAAAATGTTGTAATATATGAAGGCTTTTGGGTTGTTATTCTCTTGCTTTTATTACAGTTAAGTTAAATATATAATCTTGTGGTTTGAGTCATTTGCCATGTGCCATGTGGTGCTTATGTTCACAGACATCTGAACTAGGTGTCACTGAACACATTGAGGGAGATGAATGTAAGTTTGCTGTCTGGACTGGCAGAGCCCCCATTTCTGACTACAGAATTGTGCTGAAGGTTAGTTCTGATTTTTAGTTGTTCTGTCAATGGACCTCAGAAGGTGTGGCCTGTATACATTTAAGGTTTTAATGTTTCGTATTGTAGCATTTCTCTTGCTTTTGATTTATTTTATTTATCATATTTTTTCATAATTTTTCATATTATTTATCATAAGTATTGTCTCATAACTCTCTTTCCATTACAAAGAGCAATCATGAGTGCTGATAAGGGAAATAATCACTGTTTGTACTGAGAACCATTCAAATACACTATACTATTCTTCTTCCAATGGTGCTACAGCCCGGAGTGGGCCTCAGCCTCCATCAAGAGTTTCCTCCATCATTTCCGGTTTCGGGCGGCTGCTGTCCAATTTCTACATCCTAGCTTTGCTACATCTTCCTTCACTCCGTCTTCCCACCGCAACCTGGGTCTACCTCTTGGGTGCTTTCCTCCTGGCTCACTAAGGAGGGCTCTCCTGGCTAAATCGTCGTCATCCTGGCACATGACATGACCTGCCCATCTCAGTCTACTCAGCTTACAAAATTTCACAATGTCTTTCTCATCATACAGTTGATAAAGTTCTCGATTAGTTCTAATTCGCCATTCTCCCTTATCACACAGATACACACTGTGGGCAAAATGCACAGTTTCTGAACATTACATCAGTTGGTGTGTATAGTTAACACTGAGCTTTAAAAGATTTAATTTTAACATTACTGTGAAGCACTGAACATGTTTTTCCTCCTGTAGGCATCATCGCTTGATGGAAAACAGACATGGGTGAAAAAGTTGCGTGAAGTGATCCAAGAGACGTATTTCAGTACTGCACTGCCTCTCAGTATGCCGAAGAGTCCAGCCAAGTTGAAGCCTGGCAGTCAGCGCTCCAGCCGGTAAGTCCACTTATCTAGGGTTAGGTGAAAGAGGATATACCAGTATTGCCTAATTTTGGTTTGTGTTACTTTGGAGACAAAGTACTTCAATTTGTGTCAGACATCACTCTCTGTTTTTGCATTGTGGCTGGTGAAATGTTCTGCCTCATGCCAGTTCTTACAGATACTTTCAGAAACTTTAATTGTTTAAGAACAAAGCATAATCTGTTTTATTTAAAGAACCTGTTTGTATTGCACAGCAAACACCCTCCTTGTCTGCTGCTGTAACCAATCAGTTACTGTTGTAAAGGGCAAAGGTTGTCGTTTGATCAGCATTACATACAAAACACATAAATACACAGTGCGGGCACAATGTGGAATTTTTGAATGTTACTCCTGGTTATATGTAAAGTAACTGCTAGGCTGTAGAAAGTAAAATAAACAGATTTTAAGGAATGGTTGTGCAGGTGCATGTTTGTATATGGCATAAGTCAAATTTGGCATTCATAGGGCCATGCTTCGTAATATATTTCTATAGTAAAACCAACCAGATGCACCAGTGTCTCAAATTTATTTTATTTTGGGAATAACTCTACATGTTTTGGATGGTCTTTCCATCCATCATCAGGAGTTCACGACTGTACATGCGGCAACAGGCATATACCAAACAGATACTGCTACTGCTTGCTAGTGGGAACGAGATGGAAATCTCGTTCCCACTAGCAAGCAGTAGCAGTATCTGTTTGGCATATGCCTGTTGCAGCATGTACAGTCGTGAACTCCTGATGATGGACGGAAAGACCGTCCGAAACATGTAGGGTTATTCCAAAAGAAAATGAATTTGAGACATTGGTACATCTGGTTGATTTTACTGTAGAAAAGGCATGAATCACTCAGAATGTCAGAAAGTTTTAATATAACGTCAAAAGTGTGTGCCACAAGCTCAGTTTTGTTGCATTCTAAGTTAACTGCTTTACTCTTAGTGGTTTAGTGCACATGCCCAGGAAGAGGTGAACCCACTCCAGAGAATTGTGGATGTGATAATTTACTATTTGGTCAGACCCACTGCACATCTCAGGGGCACTGAGAGATACGTATTCAGCATTGGTCAAAAGATGATTAGTGGGGAAGTGAGACAGACATTCCTCCCAGTTTCATTTGGCCACTGTGTTATTATCAGAATTATGACATGGCTTTTATTACATGACAAGTGAAATTCTGAACACACATGTGGTGCCTCTATATACCATATTTAACTGACTGCTGTGTCATAATTTTTTCTGAATTCATCATCTAAAAAAATTAAGTTTTGTCTTATAACCATGCACAAATTTCAGCATATTCTGCATAGGTATTTTCCTGAAAGTTGGTTATTGTAAATGGTTGTCATCTTATACTAAGTTAGATATAATATGTTCACGAGCAGCTGAATGGATAGTTTGAAGAGTAAGCATGATAAATGTATTTTATATTGTTCATTCCATGCATTGTAATTCAGTTTACACAATTTTAACCAATAAATGCACACAATTATCATATTATTCACGATATGTTTTTAAGACATTAAACTTTTACATGTTTCAGACCTTACTGGTCCATCATTAGGGAGTGCATTAGCTGATATTGCATAAAACAGTGACTAAAAAATATTTGGGTCTCTTGCACTGATGAAGGATGAGTAAGGTCGGAAACACGTAGGAGTTTAAAGTTTTTAAAAATATTATTGTGAATTCAATGACAGTTTTGTGCATGTGTTGGTTGAAATAGTGAAAAATGATAAATGTGATTACCATCTGATGGAGTTAAAGCAATATTAACTCCCACTTTCACAGAACCATGATGTCTGCTAGAAAATGAGAGTTCTGGAGTAATTTGTCTTTTATGCATGTTCCCAAAGTTTTCCACAGAGTTGAGATAGGCCAAGTTTGTGTAAAACTTGTCTAGGTGTGTTACCTTATGTTACTATAATAGCCTCATCAGTACAGAGTTACTGAGGGTGGCAGCCATCAGAAACTAGTCATGAGAGGGGATGGGAAGCATTAAGGCACAGTATTACCCTCATGAATATTGTCATCTTGAAAGTATTCAAGTTACTGGTTGCAGAATTAGGTGCAGCAGCAAGTAAACACAAAAGATAAGTTGTACCGTCACTCTCTTCACAGGTGTGTCAACACAGGGGTGAACATGACAGATGGGTTCATAAACTGTTAGTTTGTGTGTAGTCAGACTTTAATTTATATGTGTTACTGTGTATGAATTTGGAACTTCAAGGAGGGATGCTGATGAATGAATGTTTGAGAACAGTGTGCTGGTGAGATTACTTGGACTAAGGGGGAAGTGAGTAACAGGAAGATGAAGAAACCTGCATAATGTGGCTGGTGTTTGGGTGATTGAATTAAGGACAATGAGGTTTGCAGAACATGCAGCATGCACAGGAGGTTTACAAGGTCATACAAAATATTAGTTGGAGTACCTGAAAGGAGCGTACAGCTGATGAGATCTGGGCATAGATGGGAGGATTATACTAAAGTGCAACTTAAATAGATGGTTAGGATTTTTGATTGACTTTGTCTGTCTCAGGATTCAACCCAGTTTTAGTTGAGCAACTTAAGTTTAATCATTTCTGTAGTTCATGGTCATCTGCCATTGTTTGGTATGCACACACACACACACACACACACATCAGTTTTTTGGTGGAATACCTCTTGTTCTGGTTGGTTTGATTATAATAATAGTAATAGTGTATCATACAGATTATGAAATTTCACGTTTTGCTATTTTCTCCAGTCTTCTTTTACTTCTTTGTTAGGCCACATTCTTCTTTTCAGTACCTTGTCATCAGACACTCTAAGGTTCCTCACTTAATATGGTGATCCCTAAAAAAACAACACATTAATTTACATTTACAGTTTTACATTCTTAATTTTTATTTATTACCTATCACAAAAAACAAAGAATTCATAGCTGAGCAAGCATTTCCTGAATTTCATCTTTAACTGACCTGCTCACCTGTCTCAGTCGTTTTGAATGAGCCCTAGATTAAAGGGACTAACATGGTTTGAGTGTTGTGAAATCAGTAAAGAAGAACTATTAGGGCGATTTATGTTTAATAGATAATCTGTGGAATCTATTGTGTGATTTTATTTTTAGTCAGTGGGCACTAATTTTTTACATGTTCTGATGACATGCAATAAACATAGCACAGATCACTTTGTCACTTGGCGACTTCACTGCACATTAACCTTTATGAAATAATAACTATTATATGGTCTGAAATGTGGTAAAACCAATTAAATCCAATTTGAGTAACACATAACTCCATCTCACTCTCTGCACTTGTCCTTCCCCTTGCTACCATGCTGTCCTTTTGTTTAAACTACCATATGCTACTGACTTCCCTCCTACATCAACATTATGTAGCCCAACATTTCAGAGATTAATTTGATCCTTCTAATTAGTGTAATTCTTTCCAGCGGTCATAATCTGCCCCTAATTTCTTCATGAATGAAATTTTGATTTGTTACTGTCACTATCAAACATAGAGTCATACAGAATTTAATTTATAAATACATTCTGTAAATACAGTACAGAATAATTATTGTAAATTCTATTGTTCCAGCTGTCTCTTCCTTTCACAGTGACCTGGAACAGTTGGTTCTCTTTGTGAGTGGATTTTATTGGAATTTCATGTTGACAACTCCCACTGTTAAAACAGAAGCAAGAATAGGACTTGTATATGTCCATCATGGAACCAGTTTTATGTATGGCAGTAGCTTTATAGAATAATGGGCTGTTCCAGTAGAGACATACTTGATTAATTTAGTCTTACCAAACCTTGGCTAAAAATGGATGCGCAGAATGGTGGAAGATGGAAGGATGTGTTTGATGCTAATATCGAGCACATCCTCACACCTGCTAGACTGCTTACATAAATACATAAAAAATATACCATAAAAACTGCATATACAAATGGTCTTCTTGATGATGAACACATGTTCGAAACATGTAGAAAACATGAAGAATTGAATTAAAACATTAATTTAAAAAGTGTGAATTTTGTTTGTTAACATTACATAATTCAATTTGATCTTACCCCATACATGCCTAATCTCTTCCCATGATTAAAAGGTGTATGAATATATTGTGATAACTCCACATTGTGTGAAAGTACTATAGCAATAACAACAAACTCAGACTTTTAAGTCTTCTAAAATTTATTTAGCCTCGTGCTTAGGACCTGGAAGTAGGGTGCAGTAAGATGTATGGGAAATGAAATTCTTCCACTTCACTGCTTTTTCTTTACTTCATTGTTCTGTTGAGACAGATGACATTTATTGTGCAGTTGCACGTTTTTAATCAGGTTCACAAAATGCTGGGATGAATGATTAATTTGGAGTATGAGTAGCATGGTTACACATGGACATGCAAAGTAATACACTCCTCGGAGGGGGAATCGGTGTGATCCATAAAGCTTTGGTAATGCATCAGCTGGTCTGTAAGAAGATGTAATCCAGAAGAGCACAGAAAAGGACTTTTCACTGTCATGAAAACCGCAGAACTTAACTAACTAAATCCATGGAGCAGAATCCTTCCTGAGAAGCTAACAGGTTCTCAGCAAGTCACAAAATTCTCCACATTTTATCATTTTATGTAACCTGAAGGTTCATTACCACATCCACAAGTTCATGCCACCTGTCCCTATCCTGAGCCAGAATAATCCAGTCCATGCTTCCCCATCGTACCTCTTGCAGTTCCACTTTAATAGTATCATTCCATCTATTTCTGGATCTTGCAAGTGGTCTCATTCCATCAGGTCTGCCCACCATATCCCTGTATGTATCTGTCCTGTCCACCATACATGCCACATGCCTTCCCAATCTAATTCTCCTGCAGACCCTATATAGTTGTAATTATAATTATAATTAGAGTGAATAATCAGTCTTCTTACTACAAAATTCAGGCTGTTAGGATTTTCGGTACTTCATTACCAGATTTTACACATTAAGTTAAAATGGCTGAGGATAATGATAATGAGAGTAAAATTTGATTGTGTAATCTTGCAATGTTGTAGTTTCATGCATTGTGTAGATGCCACCTGAACAGAAGTGTATCGTACAGGATGACACAATATGAAGTTGGCATTCAGCAGCACTAATTTTTCTTCTCCCTGATGAACATTTATATTTGTCATGAAGGACTTACACACACTGATAATAGTGAGTTGTAGTTTTCTCTATTATTTGTATTTTTATAGAGATCTGGATGATTCTGCGTCACTGGATGAGAGTGTAGAGAACCTGGACCGTGGCTCCATAGCATCCTTCGGCTCAGGCAACACCACCGACTCTGATAAGGTAGGGAGACAGCATCATTCACTAAATCTTGTTGGTGCCAATTAAATCACTCAAAATCAGTGCTGGGTGTGGCATGTCATATGATTTTTTTCCCCTCCCCCTGTGTGTAAAATGTAATATCAACCTGAAATGATCAGTGCAGAGGCAAAAGAAATATGGTCTGAGATCCACTGAAAAGCAGCCAGAATGGTACCCCATCCTGTTCATCAGTGAATAATAGTTATGCTATTGTAATGTTTGCCTGTTACTTTATGTGGGTTTGGAACTTGATTATGTACTTTAAATGGGGTGTTAGGGAATAAAATGCTGTAGAGAATATTTGGACCTAAGAGAGATGAAGTAACTGCCAACTGTGAACAGTTACATTAATAAGGATTTGTATTTTTGTATTGCATTTGTAATATTTGCCTCATGTTATTTAGGGTGTTTAAATCCAGAAGGGTCAGAAATGCTACTGGGGAGTGTGCTTGTTTGTATCCTACTTAAATCTACAGTGACGTGTGGAAATTACTGCACCAGACAATAGCATCAGCAGCAACTGTGGCCATTTCATATTCGTCAATCAATTATGGTTTAGGCAGGAGTGTTATCTGCTTGACCACAACATGTGGTGTTATATACTGGATAAACATATTAAAGTTTAAAAGTTTCTAATTATGTTACTCACTTTTTGGGCCCTTGGTAGCAACTTAACATGTTCTGTCTCCTCCACTGCATAAATCTATGTATTGCTGCATCAAATGGACGCATGAAGTGAGGGAATGCCAGTCATGTTTTATGATGGTTACTATTTCCTGGCTGGGGCAGGAGATTTTCTTTTCTCCAAAACCCTCAAGAACGGCTGTGGGGTCCTCCCAGCTTGCCGTTCAGCGGGTACCTTTGTCAAGAGGCCTGAGCGTCATGTTTATCACTCGCCTCCATTTAGTGCCGAGGTTAAGGATGAGTGAAAGCCTACCTCTGCTCCCACTAAATGCTTTGTGGCGTGGGCAGGAACAACTGTGCACTTCGTTGTTTGCTGATTTTCCTCGTTTTCACTTCGCTTTGGCCCTGTGACAGCATAGCAGTCTTTCTTGAATTGGGCCTACTTACTGCGGAAAAAGGCAAGGTTCAACCTGAAGAGCGGGGTCCATGCCATATTTACGTTTCTGTGCCAAAATAGCGGTCTTTTCCAAACTTCCTCTCAGGCGCCTTTCACGCGACAAACCAAGGCCACAGAAACGTACATACATAAAGGCGCCGCCCTGGGAGTTTATAGAATAATATCTTACGTTTTGAAAGCATCTCTGTGTTACATGAAAATAACCCATACATTTGGCGTCTCATACTTTTCTTTGTACACTCGGTTGGCCAAATAATGCAGCGCAAACATTCGCCACATTCGCCGAAACCAAGCAGTATACTCTATCCAGGGCTAGGTGATTTCGCTCCTCACTTTCTCTGACACTTCTGATCGAAGTTTTTCGCCCATGTGTTACAACCTCATGCATACTGAATCACCGAAAATCATACCTTTCTTGATATAATCGTCTTCTTTATTTAGGTTTGAGCATGGACTTAAGATGCTCCTCATTATGCCGTTTTCGCTATTCTTCCATTACTTTCGTTAGGTCCATATCTCCATTTTAGCATTTGCTAGTGTACATCCTCGTGCCACGGGCTTCCTCTAGACCGTGAGATCAAGTTTTGCACCCATGTAATACAAAATAGGCCTGTGCGTTACAGGTGAAGACAATGGGCGACCTGAACGTTAAAAATCTTCAACCGAAGTTTGGCCTCTTTTAAAACGCGACTCCCGTGTATTTGTTTATGTTGTACTCGTGGCTTCGGGCAAAAAATATTTTTAATGCATTTCATAAATCTCAGAAATTGTGTTTTAAAGATTAGAACAACATTGTGTACATTCTGTCCCTTTAGGGCTACCATTTCGCTGGGTTACAACGTCGGCAGAACGCGCTCAGCCGTGACACGCGTTAACGTCAGTTGGCACAGAAACGCTTTCTTTTACAACGACGTCCACCGCACCAATTTACAACAAATTATCTCAGCAGTACATAGCGGCACATTATGTCCGGCTAGTGCTCCACGTGATCAGTTCAGAAAATTTTGGCTAGCACCTCTTATTCATCGATATTGATTGTGCTTGCCATCAGATTTATTTATAATGGGATACATGAAATAGTTGGCAGCATGAAAATACTTTTAACACAGAAAGTGTGTAATGAATCGAGTCACAAATATCTGATATTGTGCCTGGTGGTGTGCCTTCATGTGGGACGTGGACAGAACCGTACGCCGTGGCCCATCGGCAACTTCTCCAACACATAAGATTTGCGGGTAAACTAACAAGCTACGGAAGTGAACGTGTATGCCCCACTTGTTTACCCCTCAGTCGTTACACATTTCACAATGGATTGTGACTTTTATGTAAATGCGAAATTATTTTCTATTCGTATTAGCCGATACGGCCTACCGAAGTTTACGTGAAGGCCAAAATACACGTTTTTGCTTCCTTGTAATGAAGTGTGCTTAGTATATCCGTCAGTGAAAACTGGCGTTGGGGATTTATAGATACTGACTGTTGATGGGATAATTTCATTTTATGCCGTATGTATCAGTAAAAACTCTGACTATACATGAAACTTGTGCGGAACTGAACAATATTTGTTTTTAAGTAGCAGCTCGGCGTGAAAAATAATTGCCCGTCACTTAACACATACGTCGAAATAAGATACAGAGAATTTATTCATATGCGAAATATTTTTCGTAATGCGGGATTTGAGGTTTTCACTGCGGTGTTGCTGAATATCCTGGTTACCGACGTTTCGAAGGGTCTAAATGCCTTCATCTTCAGACTAAAGGAGTCCAAAATTAAATTTGTCACTGTTTGGTACGTTAAGTGATACTGTCCTCAAGAAAAATGTAATTTAATTCATTTCCAATCTGGCTGCTGTAGGGAAACTACCTTTGTTAGAAATGGACGTCTTCCTCCTCCTCTTCACTCAAATCTGATTTGACTTAATAGCTGTTTTTTTTTATTTTTTTTTTTCTTGTGTCTGTCAGCATGTTATGGAATAGTGGGGTTTTGGTACTTCAGGTGGATAGTTCTACAGTGATTCACTTGTATCAAAGCAATGTGTAACATATATAATTGTTATTGGAACCAAATTGATGAGACGAGACAGAGCGATGTATGAGCTAGGCGTACGTTAGAATGTTGAAACACAAGAATGTTTTGTAAAAACTGTGTTTTAGTTCGGGCAACTGGTGACCGCAGGCAAGGCCACAGTATACACATAGAGGCTCATCTTAAATATGGGCTACCGCAAGAATCGTGAAATGTGACATTTGGCATTTGCAGGTTGTTTCATCTTGCCTGAACAGTCACATTGTTGGACATTACCTGCCTACAGTTCAGCGATAATTTGCTGTACGGTCAGGCTAAACGAGAATCTGTTTTGTAGTAGAGCCCTTGAACGGTAAGTGGCTATTATCCAATAATGAAGTTAACTAGAACTGAATGAGAAATGTTAGTGGAATTACGAATGGACCGGAAAGGAATGAAGTTAGGCGAGGGACATCTCTTTCCAGGTATCTATTCTGACGGTCTAGAGGTTCTAATTCTCCTCCTCCAACGCATATTACGAATCGCAACGTATGATACACCCACTCCTTGCCGGTACACTTTTCGCTCTTTTGTGTTACGAAGTTGAAGAAGGAGGGGTGTAAATAAAAACGCATAACCATCCTGGAGCGCTGTCTTAGTTGTGAGGTTAGTAAATTTTCCGCTAGTTCAGGAATTTTCCGCGTTACGTGGAATCCTATAGTTTATTTCCATGTTCACAAGTACCTGCCTCTGGTCCCATTCTTGACCCAGATTTGTTCCAGTCCACGCTCTTAAGCGAGCGCGCCTCTGTGGATACAGGGCGGCGCAGAGGTCACCTAATACTGCAGGCAAAATGCTGTCTGAACTACAGTGACACAGTTCTTATGTGTATGAACTGCATTGTTAAAACTGTCGACCTTGTTCACTGACACATTGTTTAAGTCTTTCTGTGTTCGCCTGCGCGCGCTGCGTCTCAACGACGACGGAACTATCGTAGGTAGTAAGGTATTTCTGTTGTTAAACGTAAGAGCGTGTAGCGACTTCTGCGCCACGCTGTATACACGATATAGGCCTACTAATTCTAATTAGGAAAACCATTAACGTCTATGGAAGTGCAAATAAATGGCAGCTTAGTTAACAACTCTAGTAATATCTATTGCATGCCATGATGCTTTTATTTATGGTGGACAATAAAAAGTGGTGGTATATATTTTATTGATGGTCATATTAAGTTTCAGTTGGTCAGTTAGTTCAAATTTGATTGATGGGGCCAGACACAAGAATGCACAAATATCGTTAATTATTGACAAGGTTTTGAGCTTTGAGCCTCCCTGAACACAGAAGGTCTTTATAGAATGTTACTGGGGTGAGGCGTGGTGGAGTGATTGGGTCACATGGCTACGACAGATTGGGTGACACTCCGTATATTGATTGTGGCACACCCGTCTGTCTGTTTTTACGCCGAGACAGGCTTGCCTAGCCAATTATGAACGATGTCGGCAAGTGTTTTTTTTTAGAGTCTTCTGACTTCTTACACCGTGGAGGATAATGAGTGTGTTAAATGTTTCGGAGGAAAGTGCTGCTTCCATCTTTAGGGTGACGGAATTTGGATCAGTTGGCTGTCAAAATGATTGCGAGGAGGAGGTGTGTCGATTATGTAGTGAAGGATACGGAAAGCGAAGAAGAGTTAGACGTTGTACCGAGCTCATTGGTGTAATCCAGGAGACCATCATTTAAGCAATACCCGACGTGAAAACCTGAAAACTTTTCCGTTGTTACGAACTTTATTACAACTCAGCAGTATTAAAACACCCAGTGGCGTACGGACGTGGTGATGATGTGAATCACAAAGCCTTGAAACTGTAAAAGTCGTGAAGATTGTAGACAAATACAGAATGCAAAGATTCAGGGTTGCCACTCTTCAAATATTTGTAAGTGACTGCATGGAGCGGACGATTGTCGTTCACTTGGAACAAGACAGTGTTTGGCTTCATGCTTCCCGGAGGTTCATTATCATAGGAGTGTTATAAGTTTGTTTATCAGAAGTTTTAATTTTCTCATGAGGACTTTTGCTGTTAGAATTTTGAACCGTAATACCCTTAAACGCAAAGAGACCACTGGGGAGACCTGGGCGTAGATGGGTGAATAATATTAGGACGAATCTCCAGGAGGTGGGATGTGGGTATATGGACTGGATTGGGCTGGCCCAGGATAGAGACAGGTGGCGGTCTCTTGTGAGTACGGTAATGAACCTTTGGGTTCCGTGAAATGCGGGGAATTTCTTGACTATCTGCAAACCGGCAAGCTTCTCAAGAAGGACTCTGCACCATGGAGTAAGTAAGTAAGGAATACCCTTAAACGCATCTTACTGGTTTCTCTCCACTTCCGACTTTTAATTTCACAACAAATTCCACTAGAGGGCTCAGTTCTTCCGGCGTAATGTGCCACCCCACTGTGTGCAGGCTGCCCAACGTTTCGAGACAGAGTAATGGCCTCATCTTTACGGGCCCATTGTTCAGTTTCTTCATTGGACGTTCGACCCTTGAGGTTGAGACCACCACGCTTTGTCGAAACGTCGGGCTCCGCTCATCCAGTGATGCGGCACATGACTTACCTACCTACCTACTTACTTACTTACTTACTTACTTAATTGCTTACTTACTCCTTGAAGCAGAGTCCTTGAGAAGCTAGCCGGTTCTCAAGTAGTTAAGAAATTCCCCGCATTTTAAGGAACCCGAAGTTTCAGTACCGCGTTTACAAGTGCCCGCCACCTGTCCCTATCCTGAGCCAGATCAATCCAGTCCGTGCCCCCCCATTCCACTTCCTGAATATACATCTTAATATTATCCTCCCATCTTCGCCCGGGTCTTGTAAGTGGTCTCTTTCCCTCAGGTGTCCCCACCAAAACCCTGTGTGCACTTCTCCACTCCCCCATACGTACTACGTGCCCCGCCGTCTCATTTTTCTCGATTCGACTGACCGAACAATATTTGTTGAGGGTATATTTTCCGCAGAAACGTAGACCTCGACTGCACCGCTGCAAAAGCCTAGTCTCATAGACTGTGCTTCTTGACTGAAGTGGCACTTTAAAAAGTGGCGTACACAGGCAACCTTATTACCCTGTGCAGCGTTCCTCAGTCGAGTGATTTTGTCTCGAATACTGTCGAGTCTTCACGAGGACGTTGAGCATCGCGTCATACACAGGCTTTATTGTAGTGTGTGTGTGTGTGTGTGTGTGTGTGTATGTGATCTGTCTGTGCCAGTAGATGGAGTGGTGGCCATTAGGAATAAGCTACTGCAGTCGAATGCTTGTACAAAATGATGTTTGGTTTGTCATAACGTTGAGAGAGATAGAGAGAGAGAGAGAGAGAGAGATTCTTTTGGCATGAAGGTCACGCATTCCTGTTACATTAAGTGTTCTCAGTTAGCTTGTAATCTGCCTGCTTTATCCTCACTTCTGAAGTCTTCAAAATACCAGTTAAACACACAAAGTACGCGTTTTGAGATGGCAAACTTTATAATATATATCTGAAAGTGACGTAGTTACGCAGTTATCGGCTTCTTGCTTCCTTATTGGCAGCTCTTCTCTTCTTAAACTCTGTTCCCCTAAGAAGATAAGGTGACGCGAAAAAAAAACCTTGCTATAGCCTCTCCTTAGCCTTGTGTGCGGTGAATGAAGCATGTAATGTTCATGATGTCGAATTCTTTGATGTGAATGTGGAATTGTATTTTTTTGCAGATAAGTTGTCTCCTTTCAGGCATGTGGGCCCGTCTCTTAAGTTGTAATTTTATGGGAACTGATTATTCTGAATGCCTGCAGAAGGAAGGCGGTGAATACTGCAGACTTTTTCTTTCCCTTTCACTTCGTCAGTCTCGTCTTGGAGTTTCATTTCATCTGTTATTCTTCATGTGCCTTATTTTTACTGCTTTCTGCCTTCTTCCAGCCCAAGGTCAAGTAGTTCCTTACAAGGTGTAAACAGAAATCGATGGCGTTGCCATGTGAAAGTTGTACATGAAACAGTTGTGTGTCTCAATACACTTACCCCGCCCCTGTTGATTACACCTTTCAATTAACAAATAGAACACTGCCATGACGTCCGGTTAGACTTATTATTATTATTATTCCCTTGTCAGTACCCTGTATCGAAAGTTCAATAGTGACGTATCGATTAGAGTGTCTTGTAGCTGTTAGATGCTAACGTGAGGTCTGGTAGGATGTAAGTGTGGCCTGAATTTAACGTGCCACCTGATGTGAATGTAGTCCTGAATCTTCCTGTTCGCCACAAGAGGGAGGCGTTTCAACAAACTCAGCTTCTCGAGGACAGAATTCGAGGTTCTGATTGTTTTGTTTCTTTTAGCCCACTTCCCTGTCTGTAAAAGAAACAAGACAGGCACTGTACGTATAACGTAACATTGTGGCGCGTTCGCATAACCATTGTTGCAGTGCAACAGCAATAAGTATTTCATATTCTGAGAGAGAGAGTGTGTGTGTGTAGCCTTGGGTATCCAACATGCAATGCGCGTGCACCATTATGTCATCTGTGGCCTGTCCGGCTGTACTCTGTTTTTCCACATTACCTCATAAACGGCACGATTTTCGAAAAACAAAGTTATTGAACATAAAATATGTGTTTTGATTTGCTCTACGACTTTTATTGGAAGCATTTCTCATTCTAAGCACAACTGGGCGAGATATGATCGAAAATTTATATTGGACTTTTTGTAAAGTCCCGGTTATTCTTGTAAGATTTATACAAAATTGAATTTTTTTTTCTCGACAGAGTTTTTAAAAAATGCACAAATATCAGATTTAATGAAAATCCGTACAGTGGGAGTTGAATTGTTCCATGCGGACAGACGGACACACGGACAGACATGACGAAGCTAATAGTCGCTTTTCGCAATCTTGTGAACGCGCCTTCAAATGGCTAATGATATTGTCTCTATTGACATGTCTTTGTTTTTTCCTTATTTCGTATCTTTGAGCAGATGCCCCATTATCACGAAACTTAATACCAATGTTATGCCATTGGATGATACTCCAATAACGGGTTCTTTAATCTTATACTTACTTACTTACTTACTTACTCCATGGTGCAGAGCCCTTCTTGAGAAGCTAACTGGTTTGCAGCTAGTCAAGAAATTCCCCGCATTTCACGGAACCCGAAGGTTCATTACCGCACTCACA
>Ga0123354_10002362_pt1 | contig 24796 bp, 11 predicted proteins | sample TergutLab28metaG_2_FD_97872 | JGI IMG/M metagenome (GOLD analysis project Ga0123354, IMG submission 97872) | Labiotermes labralis P4 segment gut microbial communities from Petit-Saut dam, French Guiana - Lab288 P4 | ecosystem: Host-associated > Arthropoda: Insects > Digestive system > Gut ...
AAGTTAAATTTTTTTTTTTTTTTTTTGTTTTTTTTTTTTTTTGGGCGCGACAGCCTCTAGTGGGTCATGGCCTTCTCGTTCACGAGATTTCTAGATCCCACACAACGAGGCACCAGAGTCGTTAGGACTCCTCTTGACGAGTGATCAGTTCGTCGCAGAGACCTCTACCGGACAAAACACAACACTCACAACAGAGATCCCTTCACCCTGTGGGATTCTAATCCATAATCTGAGCAGGCGAGCGGCCGAAGACCTACGCCTTGGACGGCGTGGCCACTGGGACCGGCTCAATATTTGTACTCTTCACCAAATACTATTGGGATGATAGAATTACGGAGGGTGAAATACAGCAAATAGATGTCAGAAAGCAGTGATCAGTTAAACTGTTGTGTAGAGGGGGCAGTATAAGGCATTGCATGGCAAGATAAAGTTGCGAATTGAAGGTGTCACATTTCTTTATTTTAGATTTATTGTGTTCATTTTCGTTGTTTGACGCGCGCAAGTTTGTGTGTATGAGGATTGTGATGCTTCCAGTTGCTGTTGAGCACATTATCAGAAAAACGCTTTTGTGCATCTCTCGATCTCTTTGTATCATCATCGGAATGGAGTGGTTTGGCATTGGAGTTTTGAGGTGTATAAATGAATAATGTGCTCTGGACTGTGTTCAAATTTTTTCTTTATTGACCTCAAGAGGTACTCAGAAAAACTGACACTTTTAGAACCTTCAGTTAATTTTCTTCGCTTAGCATGCAATACGGCTGTCACCCGTAGAAAACAGGAGGCAAATTTTGTGTATGTGTTTAATATTTGTGTCTCCAGATAGCAAATTGAAGACAAAATTTCTGGAAAGAATATCAGTAGGCACTTTCCGAGATTAATCCCCTTCTAATTACTGTACATGACCGTTAGAAATTTGGTTCACACAAACACAACACCCGATTTAGGTTTGAAACTTGTGCTGCAGGGGATGAATTTGGTATTTTATTGTTGACATATCTTGAGGTTATATTTTTGTTTATAGATTGTTTGTAAAAAATAATACTAGAATTGCATTTTAGCAACTTTTTATGTTCATGAACTTGAAGAAGAGAAAAGCTGGGTTACCCGAAACGAATTCGGGCAACATCATCACGTTGTGTTAATAGTTAGCAATCTAGTTCACACGTGGGCACGTGGCGCGTATGGGTGAGGAGAGGGGGTGTATAGGGTCTTGGTGGGGAAACCGGAGGGAAAGAGACCACTGGGGAGACCTAGACGTAGATGGGTGGATAATATTAGGATGGATCTCCAAGAGGTGGGATGTGGGTATATGGTTTGGATTGCGCTGGCCCAGGATAGAGACAGGTGGCGGACGCTTGTGATTGCGGTAATGAACCTTCGGGTTCCGTGAAATGCAGGGAATTTCTTGACTAACTGCAAACCAGTTAGCTTCTCAAGGACTCTGCACCATGGAATAAGTAAGTAAGTAAGTAAGTCCACACAAACACAACAATTCAGATATTGTGTTTGTGTGCACTAGATTGCTTTCTGTTAACTGACACAACGGGATAAATTTTCACAAATTGTGCATGAGATTTTAAGGAGTTAGTTGTGTGCTACGAAATACGTTTGACAAATTTGGCGCTAGCTCACTATCTATAAATCAACGAACTGATATAGGCTAATGACAATAAAGGAAAAAGGTGCTGCAATGCTAGGGATTCCATTCTTGACGAATTTCCTGACCAGTCTCTGTTTTGTGAACTCTAACGATCTCTGTCCCGATGCCCCGCAAATTTCCGGTCAGGATGCCGAAGGCCCGGACTTTTTCTACCTCATAAAAGTAAGCCTTTTATAACAATGCGAAGAGACATTTTGACTTTACTACAATGTGAGAAAGCATCTAAGGGTGTAGGTCAGCTGTCAAGCACACGCTGACAGTAAGGAGACGAAGATATGTAGATTAGTGATTAAAGAAACTGGACTGAAATTACAGCCGACGAGGAGTAAAAAAATAAAGATAAATTGGTAACTGAACTGAATGCCTGCATTTTGGTAATATTATTATGCTTACCACGTCATCCTTTTACATGTAGATTGTAAAGTTTATCTTTGTCTTTTGGTAACACTGATGAATTACTCTGGTATTTCCATTGAACTACTGGTTAAAACGTTTGCCTTCCGTCTTTCCTTCCACGCTTCTAACAGGAAAAATTTTGTAGTTTTTGGTCGTTAAAATGAGATCCGTGCACTGCGTGGTATTCAGTCATACTTCAGTTGAAATAGTGTACGTTTCACATTGTCTGAACCATCGCTCATGGGTGTTTATAGATAATGTTTATAGATAATGTTTATAGATAATGTTTATAGATAATGTTTATAGATAATGTTTTTACTAGTAACAAGATTACGAAAGGTCTTACTTTAAAATACTCATTCCAAAATCGGAACTATTTCTTCAGCTTCGACATGTTGACATGGAGCACTTAATGATACAGCCTTACGGATCAAATTACAGGAAGAAAAATGATACAAGTTAATATTTTTCATCAATTTCTGTAATACCTACAGCTTTATATAAGATTGTTTTACTTACTGACTTACATACTTACTCCATGGAGCAGAGTCATTCTTAAGAAGCTAACCGGTTTGCAGCTAGTCAAGAAATTCCCAACATTTTATGGAACCTGAAGGTTTATTACTGTATTCACAAGTGTCCGCCAACTGTTCCTATCCTAAGCCAGATCGATCCAGTCCATAACCCCACAAACCCACTTCCTGAAGATCCATCTTAATATTATCCTCCCATATATATCTGATTCTTCCAAGTAGCCTCTTTCCCTCAGGTTTACCACCAAAATCCTGTACACGCCTCTCCCTTCCCCTACACGCGCTACATGCCTCGTCCATCTCGTTCTTCTTGATTTTATCACCCGCACGATACTGGGTGAGGAGTACAGATCATTAAGCTCTTCATTATGTAGTTTCCTCCACTCCTCTATTACCTCGTCCCTCCTAGACCGAAATATTCTCCTCAACGCCCTATTCTCAAACACCCTTAGCCTATGTTCCTCCCTCAATGTGAGAGACCTAGTTTCACACCCATACAAAAGAACAGGAAAAATTTTATTTCTGTATAACTTAATCTTTAAATATTTGGATAACAAACAGGAAAACAAAGGATTCTGCACCGAATGATGGCCAGCATTCTCTGCCTTCAATCTGCTCTTAATTTCTTCCGGCATAGAATTTTGATTTGTTAAGTTTGTTCCCAAATATTTGAAATCTTCCACCCTTTCAGAGGAACTGTTATCAAAGTTTATACCGTGACTTCGCCCTGCATTCTGATCTCGAGACATGATCATGCACTTAGTGTTATCAGCATTTACATATAGACCATTCTCCTTACTAACAACTACGAAAAATATGTGAGATGTTCTAATAGCTCAAAATATTTTTTTCATTTTTGTGACCGTGCAAAGATATCACTGTTTTCAAACACCAACTTGTTGCACTGTTTATTTACAGATAAAACGTGCGTATTTTAACTTGTGTTTTATCTGTAAATGAATAGTGCAACAAGTTGGTGTTTGAAAACAGCTCAAAATATATTGTAAATATATAGTAAATGACGTAAAGTTTGTAATTGTAACAATAAAGTTGATGAAAAGTGTAATCTCCTACAATATGACGCAGTGTTTTTGTGTGTAGGTATATATATATATACACACTGTCGGATGATTTTCTCGAAGACTAAAGAGAAATAAATACTGCAGATTTGTTGGAAAATTACAAATTATTTTTCTCTTCCTGAACTAGAAGGCACATTAGAACAGTTAAAATTTTTTGGAAATATAACGAGCAATTACGTAACCCTTTAAGACGGTTAAATTTCTAAAGCATTAGTGACCATTTTTGTTACCATATTGCTAGGCGTAATGAACACAGCGCTCAAGAAAATCAAATTAATTAACTGAAAATATAACATCACTCACATACCGTGATATTGAATTTCGGAGTCTGAGGCATTCATCCAGATTTGCCATTCCTTAGGAGCTGTCTAATTGTAAGCTACATGTCGACACGTTAGAGGAGTCGCTTGAAGTTGTGAAGGGCCAGTATGAAGCCAACAAATATTAAGCTCTTGTACATAAAGCGTAAGCGTGTGCGCATGTGACACCCAAACGTACTTGATTTTGAGGTATTTATTTTATTTTGTCTCCAAAACATTGTTAAAGTGCTGGAGAATTAACAGACTGTTGTGAAATGCGGTCATAAGGGAATGTACTAACGGTACCACCTTGGCTGTATTGCAAGTTTCGGGTAACAGAAGTGCACCCAGACAAACTCTTACTATTTTAATTTTGTTTAAAATTTCTTTTTCAGCAGGCCTATTGTTACCAGCAAATAAAAATTTCTGATTTTATAGTTGTTTGAGAAAAAAAGAGGAAAATAATTTCGGAACATAACGGTTCCTAAGAACGAGACTGTACTGGACACTGTACTGGACACTGTACTGGACACTGTACTGGACACTGTCTACAGAATATAATTCAATATATCGTTTCCACCCAAGAACAACAATTAGGTGGCGATGGTAATGTGATTTTCACTGGCAATTAAGTTAAAATAAACATGGCACGTTGTCAGGAATGTTACGGGTTGCTGTATATCAAAATATTTTAAAATTTTTAGAAAAAAATTAAAATAAAATATCAATAAGAAATATTTGCGAAACAGTTATACGGGTGTGGAAAACTGTTTCTCTCAAGAAGTGAAGATCGTAGGCTAAATTTGTTCAAAAAAGCAGGAAATAACACGAGATTGGAGAAAATTTGCTTTGAGGAGCTTCGTCATTAGTGCCCTTCACCGAATACTAATTAGGTGATAAAATTAAGAAGGTAATGGTTGTCAGGGAATGGGGCACTCATGAGAAGAAAAATGCATGCAAGTTTTGGCGGGAAGAGCTGAAAGAGACTTTTTGTTAGATCCAGGTGTAGGTGGAAGAATAGTCTTAAAATGGGTCTTAAGGCAATAAATTGGAAGGTGCGAGCTGGATTAATCTGGCTCAGGGTAGTGCTAATTCACCCCTTTCCCCCATATAACGGCACCCCTTACTTAGAGCCCATGGATGATTTTGAATAGATATTATGTGTGTATATCTTATGGTATGTCGTTTACCACCTCTCTCGATATACCTCCATAAATTGCGGCGAATAATCAGTGTCGTTATATCAAAATGTGACTTTATTTATATCGTTTATCTCGATAAGTCGCAGAATTATTAAGTTTTTTTGTCTATTGTCTTACGAAATGATTCTCAGGTTTCAAAGAAAGAGGATAATAAACTAAATTTCTAATATACCTACATTATCATCATCATTCGTTCTGTCAGAAGTGTGAGACACATAGAGTAATGGACACAACACTTTCAGATCAAATTCTGACACGGACATGGAGCCCGTAGTGCATTACGGGCATAAACTGTTCTTAAAGAAATTAATTGATATAAACTCTGTACATTTTCAAAATTAATGACTTAAGTGTATTGTAGAAATTAATGATAGAATGAAGTTACATTTGTCTGTTAAACATTCTAAATTGTAGAATGGGGTCTTAAGAATATTAATACCTTCTTCAAAGCTCTACTAATCCTCTCTATTATGTCCGACGTGTGAAGTATTCGATCCAAAGACTACGAAATCTATTTCTCTGAAAATATTTAATGGTTTAACACAAATTCATCAAAAGACTATTGTCTTTTGTCATAAGAGGTAGTATAAATTTTCAGTTAGCACAGAATGAGGGAGTATTTTTTTTTAATAATGTAACCTGTGTAATAATTTATTGTTGACATGAAAGAGAAGCTTCAAAGACATAATAAGAATTGGGTTAAAAAATGTCTTTCATTATTCTAAGTGGGAGGTTTCAGTTATGAATTGGAAGATCAAATTACAATTATGTTTTCACCAACTTTGCTGCCTTAATGCTTTGGGTTTAGGAAAGTGTCAAGTCGATGTTAGTTGGCTCCATGTAATACCAAGTTTCAAGGCTTTTGAAAGCGTATAGTGTTTCAGTGACGAAAGATGTAACCATTTCTTTTAATTCATTGTAGAGGACGGAAAGTTATGTAGTTATTCCAAAAGAACCGTGGATATTATCTGAAGCGCGTTATAATTTATGCAGTGCGCTATGGAGTCGTCTCATCATACCTTAATTCTGCAAATTTTATGTGGGTATATAGAATTAGTATCATATTGCTCTCTGTGCGCCTCTCTGTACATTCAAAAAAACTGAAAGACAATAAGAAACATGATATAGACGTCACATGTATGAATTTCTTACCTTCACAACACTAAAATGGTGGCTGTAGGAATTCGTAAATTAGGTCAACATTAAGGACGCTAAATTCAGGGCCTGAAATTTTATTTAACAGAGGATTTTTTTAAGAATACAATATTTCTTATATTATGGCATTTTGTAAAATTTTTAAATACTCACTCGGAGGTCTTTATTAGTATTTTTGTTTAACGGCTCTAACAAATATATTATTTGAGATAAACACTCAAAATTTCGTTTGAAGATAGGCCATGAGTATGTCTACAAATTGTATGTAAATTATTTGTCACAAATTTACAAGTGTTTTAATACAACTACGTGGTAAAGATAAAACACCATATATATATGTATGTATATGTATGTATGTATGTATATATATATATATATATATATATATATATATATTGTAGCCCATTCCTGTGGCTCTTTTACCGTTACCTTATAGTATTGAACCACGTGAAAAATTAAGCGCCGTACCTTCTTTAAATTTTGGTCCTTATGGTGAACACAAAGTTATAGAATTGGGAACTTTTACATTGTGATTTATAATTCGTAATGGAAATAAGAAATGTGCACAAAAGTGTAGTGGAAAATTCGGAAGGAAAGGGGCTATGTTGAAAACCTTCTAGAAGCTAATATGAATAGGGATTTAGCATGAGAAGTCGATTCATCTGATCCAAATGACAAGACTGTTGTGAAGACGGCAATGGATAGTCTGTTGCAAGTAATGTGGACGGTCTCCTGAGCCAGCGATGCCTTGAAATACATTTTTCCATGTAGTGAGTCACCTATAATTTTATATTTTATCAGATCAAATTATTTATGTTACTTAGGTCTGCTCCAAATCGTAGAATGCAATAATTAACACTTGAAACAGGGACATCCATTCCATTGCATATCATGCTCCTGATTTGGGACGGTTTACTGATTTAATGTCCGTGTAACGGCGCTCTCAGCGTCGAATTTTAGGGTAAACAAACGAGTGAGGGATTAGAAAGGACATGGAAAGAAGTTGTTGCGTCCTAGTCTGGATTACTGTTCCGGAATTCGCCTGGAGTGACTGTGAAATCTTCCAGAAATTTTCAGACTAGTCGTCCTAGCTGAGATTTTAACCGGTACCTCCCCGAAATATTTCAAAAGATTTACCGGCTGATTCAGCGTTCTCGGTGAGTTGCTTTGTCCTTCACATGTACAGTCTGCAGAACTCTTCAAATTCAGGTCAAAGGAAAAACCATATGGCTGGCGATCGAGCAATATACGACGCAGCAAAAGTAGGTGATTTCTGTGTAAATTGGCATTACACTGGGAGACGATGGTTCTCACAGCGGTGAATGTGGAGCTTGCTTTTGGCGGTTGGGGTTGGGGGGTAAATGTGATGCCATGCAGCTTGGTAGATTGATAGTTCGTCAGCTGCATTAAGTTGCATAAGGCTGCAAGACAATACAACCATCGCAAACGATAATGATATTTGCGTTGACAGAAATTTTACCCCACAGCCGTTAATTATCCTTGAAATTGGTACATTTTGGCTGTATCTGGAATTTTTCAGGTACGTGGTATTGATAAATGACATTCCTCATTAATGCTGGCAATGGTCAGAAATTCGTAAACAGAATACTGAGGCTATAGAACTCCAGCTAACCGCGTTGTGTGGAGATAAATAAACGCTAGTCCTTACTGTTCACAAAGCAGCCATGTAGAACGTAATGTTAGGAAGTTAGTTTACTGGTAAATGCAGTCCGTTCGGACATCACAATTTCTATATTAGTGGATGTACTTAGATGTAATGCAGGCATTCAGAACTGAGGTCGTAAATGTTGTTGATGGAGATGCAATTATTTCAGCATGCGGCCTGTCGTTGATTCGTAACTGTGTACCGTCGACATCATGTGATATCCCAGAAGGACTAATCTTCTTAGTACACATTTATTTCTCTGTAAGTACCTCCCAGCAACCGACTTGGCCTTGTATTACCTTCTAATGTTTTAGGTGTTTAGAAACAGTAATTAGACCTAAATATGGATATTATATTCACAAAGAACTTTAAAAAGAATTATACTTTGCAATTTTGTTTTCAGATTTTCTGTCTCCTGTATAAAACATGCCGATCTCTGTCGCTGCGCGGTTTAAGGTGTGGGTCTATGGCCTCTATCTTCCTGAGATTATGGGTTTGAATACTACCAGGGGCTTAAATGCGTATCTGTTTTGAATGTTGTGTGTTGTCAGGTAAAGGTCGCTGTGACGGGCCGATCACTCATCCAGAGAAGTCCTATAGAGTGTGGTGTTTTTCACTGAGTGTGATAAGGAAGCTCCGTAAAGTTAGGCTATCAACAGGAATCGGTTTGAGGCGCCACGGCAAAGAACAATGCAACATCACTAGACTGAAATACATTACGTTTACTGTTGCAACTCTTGCTTTCTATGGCTACGAAACTTGATCCTTATAAAAGAAAAACTTCGATTCAGGGGTTTAGGAACAAAGTGACTAAGAGTATATATATTGTGAGACAGTAACTAATGGGTGGAGGAAAGTGTGTAATAAGACATTTTAACGTTAATATTCTTACCAAATTTTATTAGACCGACCAAATAAATGGATATCAGGACGGGGCATAGAGCAAGCACGTGGAGAAAAGCACTTCATACACAATTTTTATTTCCGTTGTTACACCGTGCATGTTGTCGAGTCACTCAATTATTATACCAACTACTGCACATATATAAAATTTATAAAATTTACACATTAAAACTTTAAAACGCTCCGAAATGTTTTGGTCCTAGGATAATCATCAGGGAGCCATATCGTCCTTGTTAAAGTCACACTATAAAAAGTCACATTAATTTCGCTGCACCAGTTGGGTGTTGTGGCAGCATGCTGTGCTGTGTAATGTTATGTTGCGAAGAGTGTCCTGCTACATCCGTAGCAGGACACTCTTCGCAACGTAACATTCTTCACGTTCAACAAATCACGTTTCTGCTTTTAAATCATCGCATATTACTTATCTCTGGCCAAATAGACACAGTAGTTTCACAACTTTCCCGGAATTGGCTGGTACGGTTTACAGAAATTTTAGACTGTCTAGGCGTTTTCAATTATAAGCTCATTCCTGAAGGTAAAATTGTGAATAAAGAAATGTCCTTTGACGTCCATCGTCGTCTTAGTGATGCGGTCAGAAGGAAACGCTCCGAAAAATGGATAACCAACAGTTAGTTTCTCTTCAGCGACAATGCTCCAACACACCAGTCGGTTTGGTTTAAGGATTTCTTAGCATAGAACAACATGAGAGCACTGTAGCTTCCCCCATACGTTCCTGACCTGGTTCCAGCTGATTTTACATTTTTCCTCTACTGTTAACATTACTGAAGGGATGGTGGATAATTGGTGCTGCTGACATCATTACGAATGCGAAGGAGAGCAGAAAATATTTTCAGTTTGCTCCCATAAAGGTTCACAACATCTTTATAGTAGCTGGCAGAAGTGCGTAGCTATTTAGAAGAAAATGTAGCCCATATGATTGTACTGTTTTATATTTCTCGGAAATACACGGTTACCAGGAACATTTTGAAGCTACCACGTAAGTGTTTATGAATCACGTTATCATATCTGGATATTTGGATGTACTCAAATGCTGTGAAATTATTATGGGCTTTATGTTTAAAATGTGACAGTTTTTCTTACGGTTTATGAAACAATTTAGAAATGAGAAGTCACGACAAATGAGCAAAGAAGGAAGTTTTATGTGTCCAGAAGTATAGATTTGTTGAATTAATGTGAGTTAACATTTGTAAGTAGCAACCATGAACTATCCTTCTTTTCCGATCAAATCACAATAGTAAATTCATACAGCTACGCATATGTTCTACAGTCTCTGCTTACGAAGAGCACACAGATTTTCCTCTAAGAATCCCGCAATGCCATGGCTGAAGGGGTTAGTCGCGGGCCTCTCACCGTGTAAGCCCCTGTTCGGTCCCAGGCCAATAATTGTGGAATTTATAGTACACAGTGTGGCAATGGACCGGGTTTATTTAGCGGTTACTTCGGCTTTCCACTGTCATTGCCATTCAGACAGCCGGCCGTACTCCTGTTGCATTCATCGACTGTTGACGTTATTTAATCCTAGCATTTGATGGGGTCTTTAAAATTGTTTTCCCCTCTTGTTGTGTCTGTTTGTCTGTCTCTCAGTTCATACTGTCCAATTCTGGTCCCAAGATTTTTTAAAACTGTTCTTGATTTGGCAGCCATGTTTTAGTTTCGACTTCTTTTACGTTAAACGCTTTCTAAATCATGTCTGGTTCGATCGCAATGATGTGTTGCAAATGTTCGTCTCTTATCTTTATACTCTTCCGTCTGTCCGTCTCTTCACACCTCGGTATATACAAACTGGAACGTCTGAGCAGAGTTTTACGAGATTTATAGAGTTTTATTAAAATTTGTGTACACATTCGTGTTCTGGTTAATCTAGAAAAAATAACACATATTTCATCTGAATATTTAATGTGTTTCTGCGATCTTCTGTTTCGTAATTCTCTGCATATTTGCAAGATGCCCTTGCACATACACACACACACACACATACACATACACACACACACACACATACACGCACACACACATTAAACGATACCAAAATTCATAAGAATTGGTGTAACAATAACGGTACTTTCTATAGGCGCCTAAGTACAAATACGTAATAGGGTTGGTGACCAAAGAAAGTATACAGTCTTCCTAAAATATTTTTGAATTTCGCAGAAATGTGTTTATTCTGTTATTTGTACAAAGTAAGTGTGGCGTGCACAAATCAGTGAAACAAAAGAACTACACCCGTCGTAGGTTTGGAATACAATCACCCAAACTGTGATGTCAAAGAAATGTAGCACAAATTGCAAGTTGCACGAAAAAAATACTGGGTATGTGATATTACGACTTAGACGCTGATAGCACAGAATATTATTATTCTTCACGATCTGTATCTAATACTAATTTTTCTTTTATTATTCGTTTAATTACAATGGCATTAAGCAAATTTTCAGCTGGTGCTCCTCAAAGATGGATAAAATAGTCAGTAAACTTTCTAAATACAGTGCAACCCAAGTCGTTTAAAACAAGCCTCGGTTCTGTCATTAGAGAGAGACTTTCATGAAAGAACACATAAAAGAACGGGTTTATTGTTCCTTTATACGGCATTTAAATCCGCTTTTGCAAACGTTAAATCTTTCCGTTTATAAAGAAGCGACATTTATCTACGTAGGAAGAGTTTAGGTGTCTAATGTATGGATGCGCTATAAAATACGATGTGAAATAGTTACAGCTATTTAAAGACGAAGCTTAGAGCAACAGAATATTGCTATATTACCGACTGTAATTGCTAGCACATGAAGTGACGGATGAATACGTAAATGATATAAGATAGCAGTATATAGAGTGAATGCTCTGAAGTGTTACGCCATTCTGCCAGCAGCCCAAGCAATCCAGGTATTGCAGAAGTATTCCCACAAAGTCTCCAGCTTCAGGAGCAGGTAATTTTAGGGAGTTTACTCTGATGTCACACGTCATGAACGTGCGCGAAGTCGTGTGTGCATAGATCAATATGTTTCTGTAGTCAGAGCAGTGACGGCGCCAGTAGACGTCTGTGTTTACGTAGTAGCTGCCGTTATGTGACTGGGTTAGGAGAACCGTCCTGTTTGCGAAACTCACACTGAATGTTGTCATGCAGAGTGACGGGCACTTTGTGGATGTAATCCTGCTATAGCCTATGACGTTCACCGACTTGTATACGATTCACACAATTTAAGCTGTTTAACCAGGCTTATTACAATTGCAGGACTGATTGCGTAGGGATCAACATTATTACTGAAGTAATTATTTTTAAACACCATCTGTTACCTCAGCACCAATCCGCACACCGGAAATTCACGCCACACTGACAACGCAATTTGTGGGCTAATTACACGAACGAACATGGTGTTCCGCCCGGAAGTGATAATACTGCATTTTACCGCAGAATATGAGCACAATGAACTGTGGTGTTAATGTACTGATTGGGTAAAATTGTGTAAATTTACATTCGTAAAAATGTCCTATGACTGAGCCCATTGGTTCCTAGTGCTGGTCTCCAGCACAGTTGTTATATGATCGAATTCTAGTCGATTCAAAAGTATCTTGTTACTTCAGATGAGTTTGTGAGATCGGTATAAAAGTTTTTTAGGCTGATTTAGTTTCATATTATTTTAAAGGTGCTTTATTTATAAACTTACAACTGATATGTTTCTGACGATGTTAGGTTAGGTTAGGTTAGGTTAGGTTAGGTTAGGTTAGGTTAGGTTAGGTTAGGTTAGGTTAGGTTAGGTTAGGTTAGGTTAGGTTAGGTTAGGTTAGGTTAGGTTAGTGAAAGTGTCTTCTTCTTCTTCGTATTTTGGACTGTTCTTACCGTCTATATTTTTAACCGAGTAAGATTCTTCGGAAGCCAGCTTTGCTTTCCTCTTCAGATGAAATCAGAAGAAGCATCTATTCTTGTCGACTCCTTAGAAAGAACTTCTCTCAGTCATTGGACACCATAATCAAATAAACGGGTTGAGATATGCGCCAGACACCGGATCCTGTACGTAGGCACTAGCTGTTTAAAAAAATCAAGAATTTGGACAGAGTCCAAAGAGACAAAAATTATTGTTTTATTAAACGATATTTTTTTTAAAAGATTTGCGGACTTTTGTGGCTAATCGCTTTAAAAAAATACATGTCCTGCTGTTATACCCCTTAATTATCCTCAGCAGATCTTCTTAAAATTTCTCACACCCTTCTTGTCATCCTATACAGTCCCTTACCATAAAACACTTTTATTCTCCTACTAACAAATCATAGTTATCCTAAATTGGGCGCATCAGTGTTACATGTGCATCATTGCTACTTACATCAGCATCACGTTTTCATCAACTGCAGAGCTTTGGAAAGTGTGATGTTGGGCTATCATACCACGATGTAAATTCCAAATTAATTTTCCTTGGGGGACACGCCATGACCACATATGTACAGGTACCGCACACTCTTGTCCGGAAGGAAAGGTAAGCGGTCTAAATAATGACAAGACAGGCACTGTACGTATTACGTAACATAGAGGCGCGTATTTACAACCATTGTTGCAGCGGAAAAACAATGAGTAGGACATATTGTGAATGTGTATCCGTAGCGTTTAGAATTAAGCATGGAATGCGCATAAGCCTTACTGTCACCTGTTACCTGTTTGGCGTTTCCATATTTCTTCACATTTTCTCATAAACGGCACCTTTTCTGTAAAAAGTTATTTAATTTAAAATATTTGTTTTGATTTTCTCTAAAACGATTTTCTGAAACATTTCTCACTGTAAGAAGAACGGAGCGAGGCATGATCACAAGTTGATATTGGACTTCATGCAAAGTACCCGATTTTAACGAAAAATTAATTCTCTCGATAGTTTTTTGAAAAATACTTAAATTTCAAATTTCATGAAAATCCGTTATATGGGAGCCTAGTTGTTCCATGGGGACAGACGGACGGGAAGACAGACCAACATGACGAAGCAAATTGCTTCTTTTCGCAATTTTTGAAAGCGCCTAATTATGGCTATTTACAACCAATGCGATGCCCTAAAAGTCATGTTGGCAAACATGACTGATAGTCTTATTATTCATGTTTTCATTGTCGCCAATAATATCGAGAAAACTGTAGAGTTATATACAAAATGTAGTACACAGTTAGGGATTAATATTTACGAGGTTTGTTCAAAAAGTATCCGGACTGACCACAGTACATGAAGTAGATAAGCCTTACGGGGTTTTAACCCTAATTGTTTTCAACGTAGTTCCCTTCCGCAGCTACACAATTCGCCCATCGTTTCTGCCACTCTTGGAAACATTTTGCGAACTCCTCTTTCGGGATGTCTAATAGTGTCTTCGTCGAATTTCTTTTGATGTTTTCCGTTGCCTCAAATCGGTGTCCTTTCAGAACTTTCTTAAGCCTTGGGAATAGGAAAAATTCACAAGGTGCGACATCTGGTGAGTATGGCAGCTTCTGCAACTGAGCGGTGTCGTGTTTGGCCAAAAACTGCTGCACAAGATGTGAAGTGTGTGAGGGCGCATTGTCGTGGTGCAGGATCCAGTCGCCATCCCGCCAATTTTCCGGTTAAAATTGCATCGCATGAGCACACGGAGATCCCACAGTCATCCGCTATCTCTCGTACTGTCATTCTCCTGTTATTGTGAAAGATTGTTCTAACTTTAGGAGTCATTTCCTCCTTTCTCGATGTTGACGGTCGTCCCGAGCGGGGGTCGATTTCAACGGAGGTTCTACCCTCTTTAAATCGACGGAACCAGTCAAACACTTGTGTACGACCCATTGCATCTTCACCGTATGCTTGCTGCAATAATTGTTACGTTTCCGTTGCGGTTTTTCCGAATTTAAAACAAAACTTGATGCAAATGCTTTGTTCGGTACTTTCACACATCGTAAAAATCGCTATGACATAAAGGCATGTGTTATTTCCGCGACCTACTACAGCCAACTGAGCAAACGCGGCCATTTGCAACTTGTGTCATGAGTTGCTAAGACATGTACGAACATGTCAAGACTGGTTACAAACACATCCCACACAGTGAACAACCACTACAATTCCAATCCGGTTACTATTTGAACAAACCTCATTTGTTCTTGTATTTCACAACAGTGTTAAGTACAATGTATTATACATGAAACAAAAATTTATCGAAGCCATTTGTAAAAAATATGCATATTATTTTTACACGCCGCTGTAGTTAACTACTTCAGTTTTAACAAGTGGCAGTCAGGAGCACACAACTTACAGGAGGGAACCACTCCTAAACATAAACTTTTTGATTTGTTCGCAGACATTCAAATATCCAAACTTGTGTCCAAGAATTAAGAAATTATTTTGTACGACTAATATCGTCAGTCACGAAGATTCACCTTATATGACATGTTACGCCGTGTCGATTGGTAAATAGCTACTGACGTTTCCAAGGGACTTTGTGCCTTCATCTTGAGGGTTAAACAACGCAAGTCAGTTTGGGTTACCTCCCAGCAAACTTCAGTCTCCATCAACACCGGTGACACAATTTATCTTATCGTCATTCACCATTTTCCATTAATTTGTGAAAACTTTCATCTTCAGTAATACAATGTTTTAAATTCTATTCACTTTTATTTTCCTGCATGCCTACTTTTAATTCGTCGATTAACTTTTATATTCCTGCGCTACTGTCTTGTAATCCGTGTTCAGTTGTATTATGGCTCCATCTCCCACCGTCAGAGCGAAATTTTCGCCTTGAATATCAAGCAGAAATATGAATAGGCCTCTGTGAAGATTAAAGGGAAGAATAGTCCATAATATTAGACGACACCAATTATAAGGTGATGGTACGGAGGAACATAAAGCTTAAGATGTAAGTCAGAAAGTGGGAATGTAGCCTAAGGGATAAGGTGTGGTTGAGGGATCCGTCCTTCTCGAGTACAATGAGCGATTCCCCACAGAAAGTACGACCGTAGTACCTTCGTCTTCAAGGGTGTAGAAGTCGGAGTAGAATGAGGCACCCTCCCCGGACGTCTACATCCTTCAAGACGATGATACTACTATCATTCGATAAGTCTGGAATGTTCACCAAGTGACAGAACATCAGATTCCAGAAGAACGAATCCCTTCAATCACATCGGTGCGAAAATATGAAGTACGTGAGGTGCTTTACCTGATATAGACCAATGTAGAGTTGCATGTCTGTGATTCCATTGCAGTTGGAGCAGAACACTTCGGATACAGTGTCGCCACTGGAAAAGTTGCTTTCGGAGAGACAGGCAGAATGCTTGCTGATGCTGAACAATACCCTTCCGACGAGTGCCATCACCACTGCACCTGCTGGTAAGTGTCGGCTTTTCACTTTTTGATGGACAGGCAAATTATGAAGCCTGCTATTCAAAAAAGCCCTTTGTACTTGTCATTACTAAAAGTGCAGTCAGCGTGGAACTCTTGCTTGCTGCTGGAAGGAAAGTGGCAATCCTGACTGAAGATCAACAAGACCTTAACAACAAATTCTCTTACTATTGCCTATCCAGGAAAGGCGGATTCACTAACTTGGGTTATTCTAATTTGATGCGTACTGGACCGTGCATCATCTTGATAACTGAAGAATAAAATCCAACTAGATGCCACTTATTACTTTATTATGCTTATGTTAGGCTCAACATGTTTCGGACAACATTATGCCCATCATCAGAAGCTTACGAAGATAGCGTTGGTTATCACATAGGCCATCTGGTTCTCAGGTTGCTGCTGGTTGGAAGTTAAGTGCAGGCAGGATGGCCTATGTGGTAACCAACGCTATCGTCGTGAGCTTCTGATGATGGGCGTAATGGTGCCCGAAACATTTCGAGCCTAACATAAGCATAATAAAGTAATAAGTGGCATATAGTTGGATTTTATTCTTCAGTTGGGTCATTCTTTTTGCGTGTTACAATTTAGTTTGCAGGTTTCATTCTCGCTTTTGAGATTAATGTTTCAGTGTGTAACATCTGTGTTATTATGACAAAAGCCACTCAATTCACACACCCATTTCATATGGTCAACAATTATGTAACAATTTTAAATTGAGTTGGTTTGTGGTTTACTTAACAAATTAAGACACAGCGCAATTACTCCATCCGTCTCGGGTGCTCGACAAGACTCTAACGAATTTAATGTTTTGTTGACCATGCGTCACGATATATCCGAATAACATGAACCAAAAAGATGAACTATTTTCTAATAATTAACTTCAATAGTAAGCCTCTACATGTTTCGGGCAGGCTTGCTGCTCATCATCAGGAGTACCAACTCTGCATAAACAGCAATTGGTATAGTCGTGCATTATGTTGACTGGCTACTGGCAGGATCCCGATTCAGTCAACATAAACTCATGACATACACCAACTGCTCTATATACAGAGTAGTACTTCCTGATGACAGGCAACAAGCCTGCCCGAAACATGTAGAGGCTTACTATTGAAATAAATCAGTAGAAAATAGTGCGTCTTGTTGGTTCATTTTGTACGAAAACTCTAAGAGTCCTGCATTCCCTCCTCCCCACTTCCAACACAAACACATATCTAGAAATGAATCATCTTAGAATTATCGCTGTTATGATTAGAAGATTTGAATGGTAATAAAATGAATTAACCTAATTGTATTGAACCAAAGACATTGTTTATTGAAAACAGAAACTGAATTTTAGAAACTGTATCCCACTCGGCGTTAAGTTATTACACTAATGGTAAATCATTGTGCTTCAGCACCAAAGAATGGAAAGTTTCCCATTGGATGTCTGCCATTTTCTTTCGCCTTCAGTCCTGTCGGTATAAAACCGCATCAATATTATGCTTCAATTTTCTCAGCGATCTTCCTATTGATTATTTTCAATTAAGTTTAGAAATTCATTTTCCAAATCTTTGCCTTTCTGTTTGCAGCCAAATGACTAGCCAGTCATGTTGTATCCAAGATCATAATTTAGGTTCATCTGTAGATAAGAATGAGCAATTGTGTCAAGCTTCTGCTGCATTCTAAACTTTCTTTGTCAAAATATCTCTTTTCGCAAGTTTTTACCGTTTCGGTTTCCATTCCAATAAAAAACTCAGCCCCGTTTTTTCAGATTCTTATTTTATTCTTGTGTTTATTTCGAGGATATCCGACAAGAGTGCCGCGATATGAACTCTGCACTATGCGCCGTCACTGCTTCGGTTCCTGCTTTACCTATTCCATAGTCTGCGGCAGTAGGGGCTGAAGCAACGCAGTTAAGTGAAGGGTACTAGACCACTCGCACTACCTGACTTAACATGGTTTCAGTATTAACCCTTATCCTGCTAACGTGGAGAATATGGTGAGCTCCTAATAATGCCAGCTGATGGCAGATGGGATTTAATTCGGCGTTTAAAGGGTTACTTGTGTCTGTACGAACCGCAATGCCTCTAGATCTCCTCCAGCCTTTCGGTGCACCGAACAGTAACGGGATCACATTTATGCACAATTTCTTGTCACGTGATCCAGTAACGTATGAGATTTCAGGTCGGGACGGCGAGGTCGATGAGAGTTAAATATTTTCAGGGAAAGCTTTGTTTTACTTGAATGGACATTTGGACACAAAACAATTGGTACTTGAGTACAAGAAATCCACATCTTACACCACACGTTCCACTTCGTGTTGTAAAATTTGAAAACTCCCAGTTGATTAGTACACTCAGCACAAATTTTTACATAATGTCGGAAATTTATCCACCAACTGTCCCGTAATACAGTTTTATTTGTTGAAAACCATCAGAGTCAAAAATGAAATCTCTGCATTCCTTCGAATCGTCAGGAACTGTTCACCGAAAGAGAGAACATTGTATCCCAATAGAATTGAATCTACAGCAACATCGCTGTCAGAACCTAAAAATACCGCAGAATGCTAATTGTCCGTTTCACGCTGCCGCAGATTGTGTGAAGACATTACCTAAAAAAACCTGTTTCTAATTTACACATATGTCTTATGATTCTTCAGGATCCTCACTCTAATTTCTATCCCACCTTAGAAGTTCGTACAGTTGCCACAATCTCTGAGAAGTAACAATGAACAAACACAATATTCTTTCATTTTTAAGGCGTTCAAACCAAGTTTCATAAAATATCTTTCAGACTGTTCAAGATTTATTATCGTAAAAGGCTCATGTATGCAATGCCTATTTCTCTCATCCCTTTGCACTTTCCTGTATAAGTGTGCGTAGATTATAATATTATATCTGTAGACTAATGTAAAAACTTGCTTGCTGAAAATGAGGTAAATCGTTAATAGAATTTTAATTCAGTGAGGTGGAATTCTCTGGACCTCTCGACAAATAACAAGCTATTAATTTAAACTCTGAACGCGTATTAATTATAATATGATTGTCACAAATTATCAATCGTAATAACGTCATAAATAAAAGTTTTATTTTGCGAAATATGGATAATTGTATAAACATCGTGACGGGTTACCTCCATTAAACTATTCAGTTAGTGGTTATTGGATAGACTCCACTTGCATAATTATGATAGCAAATAACATTAAGTATTATGTCCTATTCCTTGACATCTGTTAACACAAAACAAACTGGTTTATGTTAATCCCAATTTGCAATTCCGCTCCAGAAGAAGCCGTCTTGAATAATAAGAAGTGGACATTCAATGAGGCATTTTATTCAGATTTTTTCGTCCAGATATTTTAAAGTGAAACATCAGACGACACCACAGTGTATTCCTGTGTCTGTTTGTTAGGTGAGGGGACAAGATTCTACTAAGGCAAATGGATTATTGTTGGTGTTACTTTAGAATAATATTTACGTGCTTGTTGTACAAAGTGAATGTGGGAGAGGATCTGAATTTCGGTTCGTCTACAGGTTCGTCCGTGTAGTTTACCTCCGGAAGCAACCGATAGATTTCGACAAAACTTATTCCTACTTTTATATAAATGTGTTGGGTGAATTCAATCTTGGAACTAATCGGCAGTGAAGTAATGAAATGAAATACGAATCTGCAAATGTTCTCATTTACTAGTCTTTTAAAAGCCTACATTTTGCATATTACATAATTTCCATTAAGTTGTAAAAAATATTTTTGAAACATTTTCCAGTATAAAGTGTATATAATGAAATAACATTAAAGTGTTGTTATATTATCCAGTGCAATAATTTTGTACAAGAACAATATTATATTTATTATCGTAATATATTTATAGATAGTAAATGAATATCCGTCCATGGATGTATAAAAAATGGAATTTCTATTTCGGAAGCTGAGATTGAACAAGTAGGCCAAAATGATTTTAAAACACTTCCCGATTCGTGGTATGTCCGGAGCTATTTGGTCTAACACTAAGTCAAGTCTCTAATTAGATGTGGAATCACTTCCTTTTGCTCATGGACCGTCAATACATGATGGTTCTTGAAACGACCTAACTACATTGCATGTGTGTATATATATATATATATATATATATATATTTATATTTATATATGTGTGTGTGTGTGTACGTGTGTGTATTCACGGATTTATGATAAAGGATTCTTTTATTTATGATTAAATTTTGTCGTTTTATTTCTTGGGTAGGCGAACAGCTTCAGAAGGTTGATCTGCGACCACACCATTTGTAGAATATATTTGTCTTGGACGGCAGACCATTGATGCTGATTTGGCGTTAACGGACGGTCTGAACGGCTGAACGAGCGAACGATTGAATGATGTGTGAGGATTGCTCGGTCCAACTGTAAAGACTGAGAAGAGACGCTAAGCTGTTTGTGACCATGTGTTTGTGAGTTTCGCATTCCCACAGATTTTGACAATAGAACTGCTTACAGATCTCATTAGTTGGAGTAAAAACAATCAACTCAGGTATAAAGTTACTATTTTGAACCCTCTGAACGCTCAGTTTACGATTCATTAGTTTTTACACCTGCTCAGTCACACTAGTATTTACTCGTCTCTGAGAGTTTGCTTGTATGTGTATCTCCTTTTACGTTTACATTCACTGGTTAATTGAGAAAACCTGTAAACAAGCTACATTTGTACCGGAGAGTGTTTTGGCAGTTCCAGATCCAGAAGATTAAAATAGCTGTAGGTCCTTTGGATTTTAATGAGAGGTACTGTGTTCGAATGTGAGGTATGTCAAAGAATAACTTGAGATTTTCTAGGCTTAGTGCTTTCTGCCCTTGTATCTTCAATTAACATTTTTTCTGCTTCACATATATCTGGTCACTACTTGGTACAACGTCGCTAAAATATGATCAAATGCATTGTCGTGAAACTTCGAAATCCCGACTGCTGTGCTTGCTGATGTACTGTGTGCAAGAGATCAAATGTGATACGACAAATATATGTCAGTTATTACCAACGCGAAACAAATATTTCTACAAAATCTTATGAAATGCAACCGACTTGAGATAAATAAAGCAAATTTGGTAGAATTTAGAATGGAAAATCCCGTTGTGTTAAGCTGGTTCATATATCAGTTTAATGGCAGCTAAGGCAAAGAACTTTGGATGTAATTTTCCTTTGTATTTTTGGTTACATGTTTCGAGTCGTCTGTTGGCTCAATTTAAGCAGCTGGCATTCACCATTGCAGTAGAGCCCATGATCAATTGCTCAGCCATATGTAATTTTGACTGCGCTACTACAGACAGAGAATTTGCTATCAGTTGCACAATGCATAATATTACAGTGAATCAGAGTGACAAAGAATTCTTTCCACTAAACGTTCTGAACAGCTCCCATATTCAGTATAACCGTGATGTGAAGAAACATGTTCATTCAAGATAAAATATTTATGCAAAGTCCAATTCTTGAAGTTGTATTTTATTTTTTTACCCCGGCAACACTGCCTGTTTTAGCTACTGGACTGACCGGATGGCATTTTTTTCATGCAATATATGGAGACAGTAACTGAATAATTATGAAACTTTGGTGTGTCCTGTGCAACTAAAATCGCCGGTTCCAGTGGCCACACGGTCTAAGGCGTAGGTCTGCGCCTCCTGAAATTGTGGGTTCGAATCCCACACGGGAAATTGATGTCTGTTTGTTGTGAGTGCTTTATGTTGTCCGATAGTTGTCTATGCTGCAAGCTGATCACTCTTCTAGAGGAGTCTTACCGACTGTGGTTCTAGCTCACACACTGAGCTAGAAACCTCGCGAATGAGGAGGCCTTTGCCTACTGGGGGCTGTCGCGCAAAAAAAAAGGAATGTAACTAAAATGGCAAGAAATGTTCGAATTTGAATCGAACAGTGTACACGTAGGTACAAATAGCATTTCTAACGAAGGTAGTTTTTTGGGTGTAATTTATGTGATTTGTGAGTGACGGTGAACATAAGGAGAGAGTTCACACTGGTGGTACTGAAGGATCTGTGATGCTGATAATACTGAGATATGGATGAACAGGCACTGAGATGTGAAGAATGACTGTCCTGTGGTTAATGTGAATGGTACCGAACAAATTGAAACGTCATATGCAGTCATTACATAAAAAGAATCCACAATGGAGATGTCGTGTCTGTATCTGTCAGTCCGTTACGTTTCATCTCTGAAAGTGCTAAACGAATTTACAGTTTCGGTTTAAATGTATATTAGCAATCAATGAGCATGAAGGAAAATAAAATGACCTGGATCACAGTACGTGTGTTAGATTCTTATAATAAAACCAACTATATGCACTAATTTCTCAAATTTATTTTTGGAATAAAACTATACACGTTTCGGATAGTTCCTCTGTCCACCATCAGGAGTTTTCCACTGTACACACAGCAATGATATATGTCATACAGGTTTGCTGACAGCTTGCGAGAAGGATCAGTACGCCATCCTGATCCTGCTCGCAAGCAGTCAGCAAACCTGTATGACATATACCATTGCTGTGTGTACAATGGAAAACTCCTGATGGTGGACAAAGGAACTATCCGAGACATGTAGAGTTTTATTCCAAAAAAAATTTGATAAATTAGTGCACATAATTCGTTTTATTATAAGAACGTATCACGATGCACGGTCACCCGAAAGTCAAATAAGTGTGTTAGATAAATAATACCGTCCGATATTACATTTGTTTATATACACGCTGTGCCTTAATCCTGGTAGGCGATGTGTTTCCTGCACATAATGAACTGAGCTCTTGGTTCTGATTTCATGTTTGGGAATGTGTGTCGATAATAATTACTAAATCAAACCAAAAGGGACGGTACCATGAGAGATTTACTTTATCTTCGGTGGGACAAACGTAACGGGAGAATGATTGAGCACGGCTCTCTGGACCTAACAGACGTGTATAATGGAGTTCAAGTGGCCGGTGCTTCAGAGAAGGCAAAGTACATTGCAATCGATATTCGTGTGTCAACAGATAAATCTGGCCCTACAGAAACAGTCGTCATTCCATTCGAAGCCTGACAATAGTAACCACCTTAATGTGAGATGTGTTTGTTGCAAAGCACGTGAAACGCGTGTTTAATGAGGTGATTAAAGTCGTTTTTGAATTGTGGTGTTCCGAAGAGCGGTACTTCTAAGAAGACAGTAACAATTTATCCTGGGTCAGCCGGATTTCCCTGCAAGTGATTTTATTTGCCAGAACGACAGTCTAACTTTTATTCATAGATTCCTGAATTCGGTATTTTTTTGCCATGGCCGGTTGCACTGACGCATATGCACTTTCTGTTTTCTTAATTTCTCGTGACAAATTAAAAAAAATGACTTAAATTAGGATGCAGTTCTTCTTTCAAAGTCAATTCTAATTCAACGTTCACAGCCATCTTCCCACTGGACATTGTTTAACCACCGTATTTACGGAAGTTTCTCCGAATGGACTATTAAAATTATGTACAATATAAACATAGAGATAATATATAATTATGTGTACAAATGGCAGTTCAGTGTGCCGGTGTGTGTGTTCACAGATAATGTAATCTCTGTGTATCAGATGACGTTAGTCATCAAAGGGGTTGGGCACATCATTCATCATCATATGTGGGTACTTTACAGTTATAACAGTCAGTAAATGTGTGTGTAGCCACGCATTACTTGATCTGCGTGCACGCAGATTGAACTCATAATAATCGTTGAAATGATATGGTATATAGCACGGTTGACGTCTGTAGCTACGTGCAGTATCGGGATGTTTTGACTGTATTATCTAACGGTGAAGGGGAAGAGTAGGAGGATGAGGAGGAGGAGGAGGAGGAATAGAGATATAATGGAAAAATAAAAGTGGTGTAAAACGACTACGGGAAGGATGTAAGGGTACAGAAATTACTGTAATAATAGACAAATTAAGTACTATTCACTGCGCATTACATTAATCAATTTCCTTCGATCCTACGATGGGTTCTCGTAATGTCATTGTATATTATGTAGTGACATTCCGTCTCTTTACTTTAAGGATTTTCCTGGTTTTCGTTTATACATGTAACTAAAGTAACAGTAAATTTAGAGGACCAGCAAGATGGTCTCCGAGAAATCTAGAGGTTGCTTCATTTCATTTCTTTTTGTACGTTTGGTCCAAAGAGAAAATGTACGCATGAAAACCCTCAAAACAAACTGGGCTGGAACAAGAAATTCGACGTATTTTGACCGTTGTTCCTATTTACGTCGATCTTTTGTCCGCCATTTTGCTGAAGTGTGTGCAAAATGTTCGGTTCTGTGATATGATAGTGTATGCTCTTTGAAATGATGCACAAGTAGTGACGTAGATACCCAATCGGGGTACCCATAACATTAGTCTAGTTACACGCTGATCTCACAAGAGGGGTCCACAACACTGGCTTCTGTCAGAATGACACAGTTCTGTCCGAATGACACAGTTCTGTCCGAATGACACAGTTCTGTCCGAATGACACAGTTCTGTCCGAATGACACAGTTCTGTCAGAATGACACAGTTCTGTCCGAATGACACAGTTCTGTCAGAATGACACAGT